>Ga0207864_1000024_pt1 | contig 271185 bp, 210 predicted proteins | sample HigsolmetaAR202D_FD_184834 | JGI IMG/M metagenome (GOLD analysis project Ga0207864, IMG submission 184834) | Ionic liquid and high solid enriched microbial communities from the Joint BioEnergy Institute, USA - AR20-2-D (SPAdes) (version 2) ... | reverse complement strand
GAGCCTCCTTCGACCTCCGTGCACTCCATCCAATGGAGCCGAGCTCCGTGCGGATCGATTGGATCGCGGAGAGACGGAGGGCACTCGTTACCTCGTTACGGGGGAAGTCACGCGCGAGCCGCACGGCGCCGTCCGTTGCGACGCGGCGCGGGCTTCGCCGGCGCTGCGGGCGGCGGCGTCGTTTGTCCGAGCGCGGCGCCCGTCGCCGCGAGACGCGCCCGGAGCACTGCGTTCTCCGCCATCACGGCTTCCGTCGTATTCGACTCGAGCTGGAGCGGCTTCGCGACCGGAGCGACCGTACCCACGGCCTCCGAGTACTTCAAGTACGTGTCGATCGAGGCGACGACCACGCGCGCCTCGACGGTGATGAGGTCGATGCCGACCAGTGACACGCGAACCCATGCGTCGATGACGATCCCCTTGTCGAGGACGCGGTCGAGGACGTCGATGAGGCTCGTTCCACCGGATGTGCGTTCGACGGGCATTTCGAGTGTCCCCTCTGGAAAGCGCGTTGGTCAGCGTCGTCGTTTCGTCGTTCCTCGGGAGCGGCGCGCGGCGGCGTTGTCCGCAGCGAGCTGGGCCACCTTCCGTTCGAGCATCTGGACCTGCTTGCGGAGCGACTCGTTCTCCGCGAGCAGGGGCTGCCTACCCGGCGCGAGGTGATGATCGTACTTCCACCAGTCGAGCCCCACCTGCTCGGCCTTGTCGATCGAGCAGACGATCAGGCGGATGCGAATCGTGAGCAGCTCGACCTCGGCGAGCGAGATCTTGATGTCGCCGGCGATGACGAGGCCTTTGTCGAGGACGCGGTCGAGCACGTCGACCAGCCCGGTCGAGCGCTGCGCACCACCCCATTGGAGTTCTTGTCGCATCGCCGTTGCCGCGCAGCGTTTCGCAACTAGCAGCGGAAATCCAGCAGTTTCGATGCGACGTCGCGTCGCAAAGCGCGTTGTCGCGGTGATCGCCAACGACAATGCGGCATGTTTCGAGCTTCTGACGCGCGCGTCCGGGCACACGAACCGGACGCTCTCGGCCCACGACGCGGCCGTACGCTCGAGCCCGGGAGCTCCTGCGCTCGCGCTCGCACGCGACGGGATCCTGAGCTTCGATTCGACCGAAGCCCGAGAGCGAGCGGCGTCGAAGCGCCGTCACCCGTGCTCTCGGCCTCTCTCGCCGGCACGCCGATGGACGGTTCTCGCGAGCACGAGACGCTCTTCGCGACGCTCCGCTTCGTGGGAGCCTTCGCGCTGCTCGCCGTGTCGGTCGCGGCGCTGGGCTGGGCGTTCCGCGAGCACGTGTCGAGCTTCGGAGAATGGTTCGTCGACCGATTCGGCGCGCTCGGGATCGTGGCCGGTGCGTTCCTCGCCGACGGCTTCCACTTCCCGCTGCCTCCGCAGTTCTACATGCTGACGGGGCTCGCCGGAGGACATGCGACGCTCCACGTCCTCGCGTGCGTGCTCGTCGGCTCGGAGCTCGGAGGGCTCGCGGCGTTCGCCGGCGCGCGCGCCGTCGGACGCTCGAAGCTCGTACGCGAACGCATCGAGCGCCCGCGACGACTGCTCGCACGCCTCGTCGAGCGTCGCGGCTACGCCGGGCTCGTCGTCGCGATGCTCCTGCCCGTCTCGTTCTCGCTCTTGTGCATGGCGTCGGGAGTGATGCGATTGCCGTTCAGGGCATACGGCGTGCTCGCGGCCATGCGCGTGCCGCGTCTCTTGCTCTCGTACGCCGTCATCGCGCTCGCGTGGGGCGTGTGAAGCGTGCTCGGAAGACCCTGCGATCCGCGCCTCGGAGCACCGATCGACTTGTGGCGATGCGCCCCGACCCGAGGCCCCGTAGCGAAGTGCCTCGATCGAAATGTGAGTGCATCATACAACCTTTTTCTCGCGTATTCTCGGGGCCTCGACTCTTCCTACGTGTCGCACTCGGCGGCATTGCGCCGCTGTGATGCGGCCCATTTCGCCTCACACTGCGGCGTGTGTGGCGAAAATGAAGCGCGAGCGCACCGGCGCGTTGACGCTCGCTCGACGGCTCTGACAGGGTGATGACCATGAAGCTCTCGGTCACCACGGACATCGATCTCGAGGGACCGCAGAAGAGCGGCTATGTCACCTGGCTGGACGTGAAGGTCGGTGACGGCGCTCGTGCCTACGGCACGGCCCGCATCGCCCTCGTCCACGTCGGAGAGATCGCCGACGCTGCGGGAGAGGTCTGGCCGGCCCTGCACGGCACCCGCCTCGAGTCTCTTCACGACGTCTACTTCGCGAACGGCTGGTACAAGGACGAGTACGCCGACGGCGCCGGCATCGACCTGCTCTTCATCGAGCACGTCTCGATCGACGAGCCGCACCGCAGCAAGAACCTGGACCTCGCGCTCGTCCGCCGGCTCTGCGACACGATCGGAAGCGGCTGCCAGCTCGCCGTCGTCGCGTACCCGGACGCGGAGCTCGCGGCGCGCTGGGCGAAGCTCGGCTTCGCGATCAGCACGCCCGGACGCACGTCCGGTCTCATGCATCTGAAGCTCGGTCAGCGTCACGCTCGCGTCGTCGACGCGACCGGCTCCGGCGACTACGAGGTCATCGCCCCGCCGGACGCCTTCGTCGCCCCGCGCTCGATGGCGAACTGAGCTCTTCGGCGACGTCTACGACGGAATCGATCTCGCCGAGAGCATGCAAGGTGGCGCCGCCTGACCGAGCCGGTGCGGGACGGCCGAACATCACAGACGCGCCGGCGTCGTGTCCGAAGGCGTGGTCGTCGTCGTCGTCGCGGCGCCGTTCTGATAGCGTTCGAGCTTCCGGTACAGCGTCCGCCGGTCGAAGCCGAGCACCTGTGCGGCTCTCGACTTGTTGCCGCCGACCAGCGAGAGCACGCGCAGGATGTAGCGCCGCTCGAGCTCGTCGATCGTGACGATCTCCTCGGGCTGGTTGGCCGACACGACGAAGCGCTCGGGACGGAAGCTCTTCACCTTCTCGGGCAGGTCGTCGATCTCGATGCGCGAGCTGCGCGCGAGGGCGACGGCGCCGTCGATGCAGTTCTCGAGCTCGCGGACGTTGCCGGGCCACGAGTAGCTGATCAGCTTCTCGGCCGCCGCCGGCGACAGGTCGATCTCGTGCTTACCGTGGCGCTCCGCGTAGATCTTGAGGAAGTGCCGCGCCAGGTGGAGGACGTCGCCGCCTCGCTCGCGGAGCGGGGGCACGTCGATCTTCACGACGTTGATCCGGTAGAAGAGGTCCTCGCGGAACCGCTTCTCGTAGACCTCGTCCTCCAGCACGCGGTTGGTCGCGGCGATGACGCGCGCGTCGAACGGGATCTCGCGGTTCGATCCGACCGGGCGGACCTTGCGCTCCTGCAGCGCGCGCAGCAGCTTCGGCTGCACCTCGAGAGGGAGCTCGCCGATCTCGTCGAGGAAGAGCGTGCCGCCGTTCGCCTGTACGAAGAGTCCCGTGCGCTGCACCTTCGCGTCGGTGAACGCGCCGCGCTCGTGACCGAACAGCTCGCTCTCGATGAGCGAAGCAGGGACCGCCGCGCAGTTGATCGCGACGAAGGGGCCGTTCTTTCGTTTGCCTTGATCGTGGATCGCGCGGGCGACGAGCTCCTTGCCGGTGCCCGTCTCGCCGTGGATCAGGACGCCGGCCTCGCTGTCGGCGACGCGCCGCACGAGCGTGAACACGCGCCGCATCGAGGCGCTCGACCCGACGACGGACGGGATCTGTGCGTCTTCGAGCGCCACCTCCGTGCGGAGCCGCTTCACTTCGTCGGAGAGCCCTTTGTGCCGGAGGGCTCGTTGCACCGCGACGGAGAGGAGCTTCGGGTCGACGGGCTTCGTGATGAAGTCGTAGGCGCCGACGCGCATCGCGCCGATCGCGGTCTCGAGGCTTCCCTGCCCCGTGATGACGACCACCGGGACGTTCGGACGCGTGCCGAGGACGCGCTCGCACAGCTCGAGCCCGCCCATCTCCGGCATGCTCAGATCCGTGATGACGACATCGAAGTCCATCGCGCCCACGAGCTCGAGTGCGGTCTCCGCGGACGTGCACGTCGTCACCGCGCAGCCCTCCCGCTCGAGGCTCATCTTCAAGAGGTCGCAGGTCTCCTGCTCGTCGTCGACCGCGAGGACTCTGGGTTCGGTCATGGCGCAGGCGCCGCTGCACTTTGCATGCCGCATCGATCCCTCGCGCAGATCGCTCGACGACCTCGGAAAAACAGGGCTCGCGAACGACGTCACCGTTCCAGCGCGAGCGGTCGACGCGCCGCGCCGAGGACTGCGTCACGCTCTTGATGCCTTTTGTCACGAGCAGCCCCAGAACCGCGCACTCGGTCGGCGCGAGCGCTCGGTCACGCAGCGGCGCTCATGACCGCGACGACAGCGCGGACACGATGCCCGCGAGCATCGCCGGGGCGCTCGGCCCGAGGCTGCGTATCGCATAGACGAACGCGGCATTCACGATCGCGACGGTGATGAACGTCTTCCGATGCGCAGCGAACTGCGCCGCGAGGATGACCTCACGGTCGGAAGGAGGGAGCGGAGCTCCACGCGCGACCTCGAGCGTCGCGACGTCGAGCTCCGACTGGCGGCGCAGGACGTCATCGCATGAAAAGACGATCCGGCGGTAGTCGCGGAGCGCCGACGGCACGCGGCCAGGTGGTGCCTCGGCGAGCGCGCGCTGGATCGCGAGCGCCGAGCTGGCGGTGCTCGCCCGGCCGCACTCCATCGCCCAGTGCTCCTTCAACACCTGCACGAAGCTCGGCTCGAGCGACTCGTCACCGCGCACGCACGCGAGGTAGTGCTGCTGGGTCACGAGCTTCAGGTGCAGGGCGAAGACGAGCAGCGAGAGCGGGACGGCGTCGACGAGGATCTCGTCGAGGTCCGTCGGCCTCGGCACCAACGCCGGCGCGACCGGGAAGGTCTCGACGAAGGCGCGCTCGAAGCGTCGAAACAGCTCGTTGTGATCGAACGCGTCGAGCCGCAAGAGCGGCGCGAGCACCTCGCGCGCGTCGACGTCCCTCGTCGCCTGGACGCGGACCGCGTCCGCGAGACACGTCTCGAGCTGATCGAAGATGTGGAGGTAGCTGACCGCGCGGATTTGGTTCATCCGCCGCCTGTCGTCGGCGTCGAGCCCGCGGATGCTCGACAAGCCGGCCAGCGCCTCCGGCAAGAACGGACGCGAGAGATCGAGTGGAGCGGTGCCCACGGTCTGCGGCTCCCTTCGCCGTAGGCACCGTGCTGCACGCGCCACGCCACCGCGGTCCCACACCTCGGCCGTGGGAACCTCGCGAGACGACGGCGGATCGTCGTGCTCGGAGCGGCACCACGCAGGCGGAGGCCGAAAGCGAGACGTCGGGTGAGAGGGTGTGCTCCAGGCGGCCGCTCTTGCCTTGTTCCGCTACCTTGGAGAGCGCTACCCTAATCGAACGTGGGCTCGGCATCACTCCCGCCTGGGGGGCTGGTGGAGGGGCAAACCCTCGCCGGCAAGTACCGCATCGGGCGCATGCTCGGAGCGGGCGGGATGTGCCTCGTCTACGAGGCCGAGCACATCCACCTTCGGCAGGCCGTCGCGCTCAAGCTGCTCAAGCCGGAGCTGGCGCGCGACCCGTTGGCGGTCGCTCGGTTCGCGCAAGAAGCGCAGGCAGCCGCGAAGCTCCGAAGCCCCAACGTCGCGCGCGTCTACGACGTCGACAAGCTCCCGGACGGACAGCCGTACATCACGATGGAGCTGCTCGTCGGCCACGACCTCGGGACGGAGCTCCAGCGTCGCTACGCGCTGCCGGTCGATCTCGCCGTCGACTACGTACGCCAAGCTTGCAACGGCATCGCGGAGGCGCACGCGCTCGGGATCGTCCACCGCGACCTCAAGCCCGAGAACCTGTTTCTGACCGAGCTCGGCGAGATGACCGAGCGGCGCCTCGTCAAGATCCTCGACTTCGGTATCGCGAAGAACGTCGAGGAGGGCTCTCGCAAGCTCACGGCGCCCGATGCGGTCTTCGGGACCGTCGATTACATGTCACCGGAGCAGATCCGCTCCGCGTCGACGGTCGATCATCGCACGGACATCTGGTCGCTCGGGGTCATCCTCTACGAGCTGTTGACCGGACGGACTCCGTACAACGGTGACGCGCGCTCGGTCATCGCGCAGATCGTGAGCGACCCGATCGTGCCTCCGTCGCGCTGGGTGCCGACGCTGCCGCCGGTCCTCGTCGCGATCGTGATGCGCGCGCTCGCGAAGGATCCCGCCGAGCGCTTCCAGTCCGCCGACGAGCTGCGACATGCGCTCGAGCCCTTCGCGGAAGGCGTCGAGCCCATCACGGACGTCCTCGCGAGGTTGCCCCCGGAGACCGTGCCGCGGAGGAACGTCTCGTCCCGCTCGTTCGGTGACGGCAGGATCGACGGTCGAACGAACCTCTCCTTCGAGACGAGCTCCCCGAAGGGCTGGGCGACGCGCGCGGCCCTCGTGCCCTTCCTCGGCGCGGCCGCGATCACCGCGCTGGGGCTCGTGATGTGGAAGAAGGGTCTGCTCGGGACGCCTCCTCAACGGCGGCCGGTGATCGAGTCGGTGGCGGCTTCGTACGAAGCGCCGGCCGCGACGATGCCGGTGCCGGTGCCGGTCACGGCCGCGCCGCCGCCGCCGCCGGCGACGATCCTCGGAGCCTCGACGCCTCCCGAGCCGCCCGTGCCCACCGTGACGGCGGTCCCCACGAGCCGTCCGGCGCCGCCGAAGCATCGACCGAGGTCGACGCCCGCGGCGCGACCGTCACCGCCCGCTCCCTCTTCGACGCCGGCGCCTGCGCCCACGCCGACTCCGAGCCCCAGCCCCGCCCCGACTCCGACGGCGCTTCCCAAGCACATCTGAACTCTTCGCGAAGACTCGCCCCGTGCCGCGGTCCTTCTTCACTTGGCTCATCCTCTTCCTTTCGCTCACGGCCTCCGTGCTCGCGGCGCCGTCCGCGCTCGCCGCGCGGCCCAAGCCGACGAAGGCCGAGAAGGCGGAGGCCGCCAAGCTGAAGAAGGAGGCCGATCAGCTCATGGATCAGGATCGGTACGTCGACGCCCTCGCGCTCTACGAGAAGGCGTACGGACTGACCGCCGATCCCGCGCTTCTCTACAACCAGGGCCGCGCGCTCGAGGCGATGGGCGAGTACCCCGAGGCGGTCGAGAAGCTGGAGAAGTTCGATCGCGAGGCCACCCCCGCGCTGCGCGCGAAGGTGCCCGGCCTCCGCGATCTGATCGCCGATCTGCGCAAACGGATCGCGACGCTCGTCGTGACGACGAACGCACCGAACGCGCGCCTGCTCGTACGCGAGAAGGTCGTCGGGACGATCGACAAGGAGATACGGATCCGGACGCGATCCGGGCCGGCGACGATCGAGGTGGTCGCGGAGGGCTTCGTCCCGTTCAAGAAGGAGATCGATCTCGCGCCGAGCTCGGTGGTCAAAATCGACGCCCGCCTCGCGTCGAAGAAGAGCGAGCCGCTCGTCATCGTGCGCACGAAGCCGACCGCCGACATCGCCGTCGACGGCAAGCCGATGGGCAGGTCCCCGCTCGAGATGAGGCTGGCCCCCGGCGAGCACGTCCTCGTCGCGAAGGCTCCCGGCCGGCAGACCGAGAAGATCCCGATGACGCTCGCGCTCGGCGATCGGCGCGAGCTCGACATCGAGCTGCGACCTCAGCCGTCGCTCTTGTCGCGGTGGTGGTTCTGGACCGCGGTGGGCACGGTCGTCGCCGGGGGCGTCGCGATCGCGGTCGCGACGAACATCGAGCGTGAGCCCACGCCCGGCACGTTCGGCAGGGGGATCGTCTCGGGACCTTGATCAGCCTTCGGGATCGGGGCCGGCGTCGTCTTCGCCGCCGCCGCCGTCGGGCCCGAACTGGAAGTCGCCGCACGCGCCTTCACAGGTCGCCCGCGGCCCGCACGCGACGCCATCCGGACCGCACGTGCGCTTGCAGACGCCTCCGCGGCAGTGGACGTCGTCGCAGCTCGGCTCGACGTTGCCGCGGCACTCGATGTCGTTCGTACCGCCGTCGACGTACAGGCCGTTGCACACGAGCGGATCGTCGGAGCAGGTCACGTTGCACGTCCCGCCCGCGCATTGGACGTTCGTGCAGGGATGCTTTCCCGGCCCGCCCGTGCACTGGATGTTGCACGTGCCGGAGGTGGCGCATCTCAGATTCTCGCACGCGCCGTTCTGATCGCACTTGAAGGTGCAGTCGAGGCCGTCGGCGCAGAGCGTCCGGTAGCGGCAGCTGACGATGTTGCAGTCGATCGTGCACGAGCCCGCGGAGCAGGTGAGCCCATTGCCGGTGCACACGGTGCACGCGTCCGCGCCGGCCTCCACGATCCACACGTCCTCGCTCGCGTCGGGCGGCTCGGAGATCGTACCGCCGTCGTCCTTCGGCTCGACCAGCCCGCCATCGGGCTGGATCTCCTCGGGCTCGACGCACGCCCCGCGATGACACTCTTGGTCGCCGCAGCCCTTCCCGATGCACTGCGCCGACAGATACACGGTGATGTGCTCCGTCTCGTTCGGCCGGAACCTCGTCCTACGTCGCGCGAGGATGCATCCGTCCCACGTGGGGCCGTGACACTGGTGCGCCTGCTTCGTCACGCCCGCGACGATCCGGATCCCGACCTCCGCGTCTTTCGCGCCGCTCGGCGTGATGGTGAGCGTGCCGATCATGTCACCGTCGTGACACTTGCCGCCTTCCTGGAAGATCTTGAGCGGCTCGCTGTCGATCCTCTCCGGCGTCGAGACCGCGATCCCCGTCTGCCGGATGGCGTTCGCCCCGCTGCACAGCACGGGCTCCGCGCGCACCTCCACGATGATCTGCGTCGGAGCCGCACAGTTCCAGGCGCTGGCCGCGATGATCCCCGCGCCCGCCAAGAGCCCGAAGAACGCACCTCTCCGGAAGCGCCCCATCACGTTTCACTATAACTCGCCGACGCACGAAGACCATCCATGCGCCCTGCTCGGCTCGTCTATGCTCGACACGATGAGCACGGGCGCGGACCTGCCTCGCGTCGGCGACGTCCTCGCGGGAAAGTACGAGCTCGCGAGGACGCTCGGCGAGGGAGGGATGGCGGTCGTCTTCGAGGGCCGGCATCGGAGGAGCGGCCAGCGCGTCGCCGTGAAGGTCCTCGCCCCCGAGTTCGCGCGCAACCCCGAGATCGTGGCCCGGTTCGATCGCGAGGCGCGCGCCGTCGGTCGGCTCCGCACGCGACACGTCGCGCACGTCCTCGAGGTCGCGACCACGAGCGACGGCCTCCCGTTCCTCGTCATGGAGTTCCTCGACGGCCGCGACCTCGCGGCGGAGCTCGCGGCACGCAGGACGCTCCCGCTCGGCGAGGCCGTCGACTACGTCCTGCAGACGTGCGCCGCGATGCACGAGGCCCACCGCGCCGGGATCATCCATCGCGACCTCAAGCCCGCGAACCTCTTCCTCGTGAACGAGGGTCCGTACCGCGTCGTGAAGGTCCTCGACTTCGGCCTCTCGAAGATGGAGGACGCATCGAAGCTGACCGGCGCCGACGCGGTGATGGGGACCGTCCTCTACATGTCTCCCGAGCAGCTCCGCGCCTCGACGGACGTCGATCGCCGTGGCGACATCTGGTCGATCGGCGTCGTCTTGTTCGAGCTGCTCGCGGGTCGCGCTCCTTTCGAGGGCGCCGCCCACGAGGTGGCGCTCGCCATCGTCGGCCAAGACGCGCCGGACCTCCGCACGTACGCCGACGTGCCCGCCCCCGTCGCCGACGCCGTGGCGCGCATGCTGAAGCGCGATCGCGAGGCGCGCTTCTCCGACGCGCGCGACGTCGCGATCGCGCTCGCTCCCTTCGCCGCGCCGGGCACCCTCGGCGCGAGCGCCGCCGCCTTGCTCGCCGAGCATGGAGAGCTCCCGGCTCCGCACTCGACGGCTGGGAAGACGCTCCTCTTGATGAACGTCAAGAAGACGATGCCGCTCGCCTCGGCGCCGCGCGCGTCGAGGGCGCCTGCGCCGCCGGCGGAGCCCACCCCGAGGCGAGCGCCCGAGGCGAACGCGCACGCCTCGCAAGGGAGCGGCACGCGCCCGAACGTCCCCCTGCTCGCCGGCGCCGGGCTCGCCATCCTCGCCCTCGTCGGCGGCGTCCTGGTCGTTCTCTCTCTCGTGTCGAAGCGCGAGGCGTCGACGAGCTCGGTCACGACCTCGAGTGCGACGGCGATCGAGAGCTCGCCCGAGCCATCGGCGACGACCGACGCGACGAACGCGCCTGCGTCGGCCGCGCCGTCGACGAACGACGACGCGCCGCCGGCCGCCGAGTCTGCATCGAGCGCGACGGCGCCGTCCTCTCCCGCGTCGACGACGCGTCCGACGGCGGCGCCGGCCGCGCGCCCACGCCGAGACGGCGGCGCGGCGCCGAAGCCGACGACGACGCCGACCGCGGACCCGACGACGAACCCGACGTTGCTCTGATCCCTCGTGCGGCGGCGATGCGGCCGCGCGGATGCGTGCGTGGCTCGTCTCGTGCTTCGCGTCCATCCGTGCGGCGCGTGCGCTCGGGGATCGGGAGCCTCGTGCTCGGCTTCGTCGTGTCGGTCACGCCATCGCCGGCGCTCGGCGCGGACGCGGACACCGAGCGCGCGCGCGCTCTGTTCGACGAGGCCGGCGAGCTCGAACGGCTCGGTCGATGGGCGGACGCGCAAGAGCGCCTCCGTGCGGCGTTGCGTCTGAGAGAGACGCCACAGCTCCACTACGCCCTCGGATGGGCGCTCGAGAACGACGACAAGCTTCTCGAGGCGAGAGCCTCCTACGTCACCGCTGTCCGTCTCGGTCGCGAACGATCGGACGGCGCCGAGGTGACGCGCCTCGCGTCTCTCCGCCTCGCAGCGCTCGAGCGCGAGGTGCCGGTCCTCCGCGTGCGCGTCCGCGGCGCTCCCGCCCGCGTGATCGTCGACGGTCGGGAGGTGCCGCGAGAAGCCGGTGTCGCGACCGCGCTCGTGAACCCGGGCACCCACGTGATCCGCGCCGAGCGCGCGGGCGGCGCCGCGGTGGAGCAGATGGTCTACGTCGGCCGGAGGGCCGTGCGGACGATCGAGATCGGCGACGGCGACTTCGCGAAGGCGAACACGGGACGCACGGAAGAGCGAACCTCACGATCGGCGTCCGCTCGCGTTGCGCGCGAGCATGGGGACGAGCCCGTCCTGCCCTGGCTCCTCGTGTCCGGCGGCGTCGCCCTCCTCGTGGGCGGCGGGTCGCTCGTCGTGTCGGCGGCGGACGACGTCGAGAGGCGGGACGTCATGCACGGGCGATGGTGCGCCGTCATGCGTTGCACGAGCACGAGCCCGGCGACGGCGGAGACCGCCGAGGCCGCGCGCTTCCGCCGCGAAGCAGAGGACGCCGCATCCACCGCCAGCACGAAGCAGGCGGTCGGCCTGGCGCTCGGAGGGCTCGGGATCGTGACGGCCGCGGTGGGCGTCCTCGCGGTGGTCACGGGTGATCGATCGAGCAAGGGCTCGACGACGCGCGCCAGCGCGAAGACGAGCGTCGCTCCTCTGCCCGGAGGCGCGCACGTGGGCGCGTCCTTCGAGTTCTGAGCGCCGCGCGATCGCTCAGAACCCGGGGCTCGAGATGCCGCCGTGGACGAGACGGTCCCCGCCGACGACGACGCGCGCCTTGCCCGCGCCGTCGCTCGGAGGCCGTGTGACGACGGGCTTGGCCGGGCGCGCCGCCGGCCGCGGGCGCGGGACGCTACGCGGCGGGAGATGATGCACCGTCGCGTTCGGAGCGGGCTCCTTCGCCGCCTCCGGCGCGACGCTCTGCGCCTCGCCGGAGGGCTCCGCCGGCGAAACGCTCGAGGCTGCGCGCGCGACGACCTGCGCGCGCGACGCCGTGACGGCCGCCGCCGCCACGGTCGGCGCGTCCTCTCCGGTCCGGGCGCGTCGAGGCGTCATGATCAGGGCGACGAGCCCGAGCGTCGCAGCGGTCGCGACCGCCAGCCCCGAGCGGAGGCGCCGCGCACGCGAGGCGAAGCGCGTCCTCTCGGACGAGGACCGATCGCGATCGAGCGTCCGTCGCGCGCGACGATCTCGGCAGAGGGCCTCGACCGTATCGCGAGCCTCGCGTGTCTCGCGCTCGTTCGAGGCGACTCCCCAGGAGATGCGAACGTCGTTCGAGGCGTCGCGCCTGGATCCTCGCCTCGCCGGCGACGGCTCCGCGAACGGCTCGAGAGCCACGACGAGCTCCTCGACGCTCTGGAAGCGCAGGTCGCGGTCCTTCTCGAGCGCGTGCATGACGACGCCCGCGAAGTCGTCGGGCAGCTCCGGTCGCAGCGAGCGAGGATGCGGGACCGGATCGATCACGATCGCGGCGATGCACGCCTGGGCGATCTCGTGGTCGTACGGAGGCCGCCCCGTCACGAGCTCGTAGAGCGTGACGCCGAGGGACCATACGTCCGTACGCGCGTCGAGGTCCTTCGTGCACCTCACCTGCTCGGGAGACATGTACTGCGGCGTCCCGAGCGGCGCGATGCCGGCAGTCAGCGCCTCCTCCTTCGCGGCGACGCGCTTCGCGATCCCGAAGTCCAGCACCTTGATCGTGCCGTCGTCGCAGAGGAAGAGGTTCGAAGGCTTGATGTCACGATGGATGATGCCGAGACGGTGGGCCTCCCCGATGGCGTCGGACGCCTCGATCACCCAACGCGCCGCAAGCGCGATCGGCTGCGGACCGCTCTCCGCGACGAGCCGCGCGAGGTCGCGACCGCTCAAGAGCTCCATCACCATGAAGGGCATGCCGTCGGCCGTCGTGTCGATGTCGAGGACGCGCGCCGCATGCGGGCTCGTCAGCGATCCCGCCGCTCGCGCCTCGCGCTCGAACCGCTTCACGAGGTCCGGGTGATCGCGCAGGGCAGCCCCGAGGACCTTGATCGCCACGCGCTGACCGAGACGCTCGTGACGCGCCTCGAAGACGGTCCCCATTCCTCCGCGACCGATGACCCGCTCGACGACGTACTTGCCGGCGAACCGCCGGCCAGGCTCGGGCCTCGACGCATGCGATGGAGCGATCGCGGGCACGCCCCCGGTCATTCAAGGGACGTTCCCCGTCCTCCGCGCCGCTCGTGACAGCCGGCCTCGCTTCAAGTGGCGATCACGGCTCGGAAGGACGACGAGGCGCGCGTCAGCGAGCCGCAAACGATCCCGCACGCTGGCGCACGTTCGCCACACGCTCGTGCGCGGACGACGGCGAGCGGGCGTGGATCCCGTGGAGCGCACGCCCGCGGCGCGTGCCGCACGTCACTGCACGAAGCAGTAGCCCACGTCCTTACGACAGCGTCCGCTGAAGGGAGCGCCCGCCTCGACGCACGTCGGGTTGTTCTCCTCCGTGCTCGGGTCGCACTCGATCGAGCAGACCGTGCGGCGGTTGGCGCCGCCTCCACCGCCGCCGCCACCCCCTCCGCCGGTGCCGGACCCCTGCGTGACGCAGTGGCCGCTCTCGCACTCGGCGTCGCCGGTTCCGGCAGCGGAGCACGCCTCGCCGTTCTTCTTCTTCGCTTCCCCGGACGAGCCCGAAGTGCCCGACGTGCCCGACGACGCACCTTGGGACGACGAATCGTCGTCATCGCCGCCGCACGCGGTGACGAGCACCGCGCCGCCCAGCATCATCGCAGAGAGAACGACCAAGCCCCTGTTCGGCACCATCACGGACACCTCCAGGTGCAGGCTACATGGCCCGCGCGGATGCGCTCGTTACAGCGCTGTTACTTCGCAGCGCTCACTTCACCGGCAGCGAACGTTTGCCGGACGACGGGCGCGTGAGATCGGCGAAGAAATCGTTGCCCTTGTCGTCGACGACGATGAACGCCGGGAAATCGACGACCTCGATCTTCCAGACCGCTTCCATCCCGAGCTCGGGGAACTCGAGGACCTCGACCTTCTTGATGCAGTCCTGCGCGAGACGCGCGGCAGGGCCGCCGATCGATCCGAGGTAGAAGCCGCCGTGCTTCTTGCAGGCCTCCGTCACCTGCGGCGAGCGGTTGCCCTTGGCGAGCATGACGAGGCTGCCGCCGTGGCTCTGGAAGAGATCGACGTACGCATCCATGCGGCCCGCCGTCGTCGGACCGAAGGAGCCCGACGCATAGCCCTCGGGCGTCTTGGCCGGGCCGGCGTAGTAGACGGCGTAGTCGCGCATGTACGAGGGCAGGCCCTCGCCCCTGTCGAGCCGCTCCTTGATCTTCGCGTGCGCGATGTCGCGCGCGACGATCATCGGCCCCGTGAGCGAGAGGCGCGTCTTGATCGGGTACTTCGAGAGGAGCGCGCGGATCTCGTTCATCGGGCGCGACAGGTCGACTTCGACGACCTCGCCGCCGAGCTCCTCGTGGGTCGTGTCGGGGAGGTACTTCGCCGGGTCGCGCTCGAGCTGCTCGAGGAAGACGCCCTCGCGTGTGATCTTGCCGAGCGCCTGGCGGTCGGCCGAGCACGAGACGGCGATGCCGACCGGGCACGACGCCCCGTGCCTCGGAAGACGGATCACGCGGACGTCGTGGCAGAAGTACTTGCCGCCGAACTGCGCGCCGATGCCGGTCTTCTGCGCGAGCTCGAGGACCTTCTGCTCGAGCTCGACGTCGCGGAAGCCGCGTCCGAGCTCGCTGCCCGTGGTCGGGAGCGTGTCGAGGTAGCGCGCGGAGGCGAGCTTCGCCGTCTTGAGCGTGTGCTCCGCGGACGTCCCGCCGACGACGATCGCGAGGTGGTACGGCGGGCACGCCGCCGTGCCGAGATAGGCGAGCTTGCTCTCGATGAACGAGAGGAGGCTCTCCGGGTTGAGCAGCGCCTTGGTCTCCTGGAAGAGGAAGCTCTTGTTCGCCGAGCCGCCTCCCTTCGCCATGAAGAGGAACTTGTAGGCGTCGCCGTCGGTCGCGAAGATCTCGATCTGCGCCGGCAGGTTCGTGCCGGTGTTCTTCTCCTTGTACATGTCGAGCGGCGCCATCTGCGAGTAGCGCAGGTTCGACGTGCGATAGGTCTCGAACACGCCGCGCGCGATCGCCTCCTCGTCGCCGCCGCCCGTGAAGACGAACTGCCCCTTCTTGCCCATCACGATGGCGGTGCCCGTGTCCTGGCACATCGGAAGCACGCCGCCGGCCGCGATGTTCGCGTTCTTGAGAAGGTCGAGCGCGACGAACTTGTCGTTCGCCGAGGCCTCCGGGTCGTCGAGGATCTTCCGGAGCTGCGCCAGGTGGCTCGGGCGGAGCAGATGCGCGATGTCGCGCATCGCCTCTCGCGTCAGCGTGGTCAGCGCCTCGAGCTCGACCTTGAGGAACGTCTTGCCCTGGGCCTCGAAGGTGGAGACGCCGTCGCTCGTGACGAGACGGTAGGGCGTGTTGTCCGGGCCGATCGGGAGCAGATCCTCGTACTGGAACGACGTCATGGGGCGCGGAGCATAGCAATGCGCTAGGCGTCGAGGTAGCCCAGCACGAGCGCCCGCAGCGCGTCCGGCGCGTCGACGTGGACCCAGTGGCCCGCGTTCGGGACGACGTCGACCGTCACGCCCGGCAGGCTGCGGCCGCGCTCGAGGTCGGCGGCGTCGAGCACCTGCGAGTCGCCGCCGGCGACGAGATGGATCTTCGTCGGGCCCGGATGCTCGAGCACGGGCCAGAGGTCGCGTACGAAGTAGTCCTCGAGCATGGTCCGCACGGCCGGTACGTCGATGCGGAAGGTGAAGCGCGTGGTGTTCGGCACCGGCCGTACGTTCATCGCGAGCCACATCGCGATCGGACGGCTGACCCCGTGCTGCTCCATGAAGGAGGTGAACGCGTTGCGATCGGGGAAGTCCTCGGGGAGCTGCAGGAGCAGCTCGACGATTTCGCGCACGCCGGAGGAGCCGCGGTAGTCGGGCCGCGGGCCCGGCGTCGAATCGACGACGAACAGGTGATCGAGCGGGGTTCCGCCTTCGGCGAGCTGGCGCGCGACCTCGATCCCGACCTTGCCGCCGAAGCTGTGCCCCAGCAACGCGCGCGTCGAGGCGCGCCAGCCGCGCCGCTCGAGCATGGTGACGACGTCGCGGGCGGCGGCCTCGAGCGTGTGGGGCGGAGGGAAGTCGACCGAGTCGCCGTGGAGGCGGAGATCGACGAGCAGAGCGCCCCACGCCGGCCGCTCGGCCACGATCTGCCGCGCGAACGTCCGCCAATTCGCGCCCGAGCCGAGGATGCCGTGGAGGAAGACGAGCCAACGCTCGGGCGTGGCGTCCTTGGCGGTGACCGGGCTCGTCGCGAGCAGGGGTTCGATGGATTCGGGGCGCATCGGCTCCCCTACTACCTCGATTCGTCGAGGCGAGGGAGAAGCTCGACGCGCCCCGGCTCCGAAAGAGCTCTCCGCGAATCAGTCGAAGAGCTCGAGGTCGTCGTCCTCGATGAAGGGACCTCCGATCTCGTCGATCGAAAGCTCGTTGCGCGAGTCCTCGAGGACGAAGCCCGCGGAAGTCACGGAAGCGATGAACTCCTCGGCGACGGACTCGGCCTCGGCGACGCTGATGAACGTGCCGCTCGCAGGGTCCGGAAGAAAAGCGTCGCCGCTGTCACGGCGAAAGGGTCGGCGCTTCGAGACGCGCATCTTGGGCATGACGACCTCCTCGCTTTGCTCTCCAGTCTTGCCGCCGGCATCGTGAAGAGCAAGCCGTACGACGGCATTTCACGGCACTTCTTCGCCCGCGCTTCAGTCCCTCACGCGCAGATCGTTCACGCCGATCGTTCCGTCCCCTCCGTCCCGTTCCACACGGCACGAACGGTGCCAGTCGCGGAGGACTCACACCGCCGCCGAGGCGGAGGCCATCGTGAAGTCGTGGGTGCGCAGCGCCGGCACGTGCCACACGCCGCCGTACGAGACGACACGCGAGGTCGCTCGCGTCATCGCGTCCACGTTCTTGAGGACGTTCACCGGCGACTCGTTGTAGCGGAAGTTCGCGACGGGGCTCGTGATCTTCCCGTCCTCGATCAAGAAGACGCCGTCGCGCGTCAGCCCGGTGATCATCACCGTCTGCGGCTCGAGCAGCCGGTTGTACCAGAAGCGCGTCACGAGCAGCCCCTTCTTGGTCTCTCTCACGAGCTCGTCGATCGACCCCGCCTGACCGCCGCTCAGGTGGTAAACCGTGTGCCTACCCGTGGGCTCGAGGTTCTTCTTCTGCGCCCACCAGCGCGAGACGTGTAGCTTGGCGACGCGGCCTTCGCTGATCCAAGGGTGCATCGAGAGCGGAAGGCCCTCCGCGTCGAAGGGGGCGCCCGGCGTCAGCGAGTCCGCCGGGTCGCTCCGCAGCGAGACGAAGTCGGCGAACAGCTTCTTGCCCACCTTGCCCGCGAAGTAGGAGCGGCCTTCGTCGGCGCTCCTCTGGTCCATCGCGGCGACGAGGAACGTCATCATCTCGTAGACCGCCTGCGGCTCGAGGATGACGGTGTACTTGCCCGGCGGCAGCGGCTTCGCGCCCGCCGACCTCACGGCCTTGTCGATGGCGGCGCTCGCGAGGACCTCGTCCTCGACGTCCGCCGCGCGATGCGCGGACCCGCCGGCCCATCCCGATCCGGTGCCGTCCGGCGTGCGCGCCGTGACGGTGTAGCTCGCGCTCGTCGCGCGGTGCCTTGCGATGAGGCCCTCGCTGTTCTGCATCACGTGCTCGCGGACCTCGCGCTCGAAGAAGCCGGCGATCTCGACCTTGGCCTCGTCGGCGCGGCGGATGGCGCGCGCGGCGACGTCGGCGCGCGCCTTCGGTCCCATGAGGGCGAGCGAATCGTCGTAGGCGCTCGGGACGGGCGCATAGGTCTGCTGCCCGAGCAGGGGCATCTTCTCCGGATCCTCGGGCGAGACCTTCGCCATCGCGAGCGCACGCTCGGCCACGCGCGCGATGGCGCCCTCGTCGGTCTGGTTCACGGACGTCGCCGCGTGCCGCCGGCCGATGCCGACCCAGACGGAGACGGTGACCTCGTCCGACTCGCCGGACGTCGTCGGCTCGTTGCGTGCGAAGCGGACGTTCGCGGCCGCTCGGCGCTGGACGTCGACCTTCACCTCGGCGTCCGGGTGCCCGTTCTTCTGCATCACCCCGAGGGCGATCCCGAGCGCGCGCGTCGCGAGGGCGGCGATGTCTTCCGTGCTCATGTCCTCCCTCGCGCGTTGACGTTGAGGATGTCGACGTTGCGGAAGCGCGCCGGCGGGCAGCCGTGGCTCACCGCGTTCGACTGGGTCGGCTCGCCCTTGCCGTCGTGCAGGCTGCCGTGGAGCTCCCACGACGCCTGCCCGCCGATCATGTCGCACGAGCGCCAGAACTCGAGCGAGCTCGCCTGGTACGCGACGTCGCGGAGCGTGCGCACGATCTTCCCCTTCTTCACCTCGTGGAAGGTCTGCCCCGAGAACTGGAAGTTGTACCGCTGGTGATCGATCGACCACGACCCGTTGCCCGTGATGAGCACGCCGTCGTCGGTCGCCGCGATGATGTCCTCGAGCGTCGTGTCCTTCGGCGACGGCGCGAGCGACACGTTGGGCATCCGCTGGAACGCGACCGACGCGTGGTCCTGCGCGTACGAAGTGCCGCGCGACGCCTTCTCGCCGATCCACGCCGCCTGATCGCGCGTCGTCTGGAAGCCGACGAGGATCCCGTCCTTGATCAGGTCCCAGCGTTGCGTCGCGACGCCGTCGTCGTCCCAGCCGCAGGTCGCGAGCCCGCCCGGGACGGTCTTGTCGGCGTAGATCGTCACGATCTCGGAGGCGTACTTCAGCTTCCCCAGCTTGTCGGGCGTCGCGAAGGACGTGCCCGCGAAGTTCGCCTCGAGACCGAGGGCGCGATCGAGCTCGGTGGGATGCCCGACGGACTCGTGGATGGTGAGCCAGAGGTTGCTCGGCGCGAGGATCAGATCGCGCTTGCCCGGCGTGACCGACGGGCTCTTGAGCTTCTTCACGGCGTCCTCGGCGATCTTGCGCGCGTTCGCCTTCAGCGAGGACTTCGTCACGTACTCCCAGCCGGCCTGCATCGGCGGGATCTCGGCGGCGACCGACTCGAACTGCCCGTTTTCGACGGCGGTCACCGAGAACGACGGCCAGATGCGCGTCACCGTCTGCTCGACGAGCGTGCCCTCGCTCGAGGCGAAGATCTTGTGCTCGCCGTGCGTCTCGATGGCGCCGCTCGCGAACTTCACGAGAGGCACGTCCTTCACGAGCGGCCAGAGCGAGAGCAGCCACTCCGCCTTGTCCGCGAGCGGGACCTCGAACGGATCGAGGTCCATCCTCGTCGACCACTTGCCCTTCTCGACGCGCGCGGGCGCGAGCTCGACGGGCCGCTTCAGCGCGGGTCGCGCCGCACGCGCGATGGCGACGGCCTTCTGCGCGGCCTCCTCCGCGGCCGGACCGCTGACGACGGGGCTCGAGGCGAACCCCCAGGCACCGTCCGCGATGACGCGCACGCCGATCCCGTAGGTCTCGCCGGCCGTGACGGAGACGACGTGATCCTCGCGCGTGGCGATCCGCTCGGTTCGACGGCGAACGATGCGAGCGTCCGCGTACGTCGCGCCGGCCTTCTTCGCCGCGTCGATCGCGCGGGCGAGGACGTCCTGCGGCGTCGTGCCGGACTGCGCCTTCGCCACGGGGACGACGGGAGGACGTTGCTCGTTCCGGCACGCCACTCCGAGGGCCGCGATCGCAGAACCACCGATGAACGTGCGCCGCGTGAGGGCCATGGCGCGGGGAGGGTACACGATCGCGTCCCAATCCACCCACGCGTACGAGAGCAGCGCGTCGTGCTCGTGCTCGTGCTCGTGCTCGTACGAGCCCGACGACCGACCGCACGCTCCGCGCCGCTCCTCGCCGCCGCACCGCGGCCGGGAAGGACAAGTCGATCGCGAAGCGCGCCCGGCGTGCTAAGAGCGCGAGCATGTCCGCGCTGCGCAGCCTGTACCCCGACATCGAACCGTATCGAACCGGCCGCCTCGCGGTCTCGGACATCCACGAGCTCTACTTCGAGGAGAGCGGCAATCCGAAGGGCAAGCCGGTCGTCTTCCTCCACGGCGGACCGGGCGGGGGCACGGAGCCGAAGCACAGGCGGTACTTCGATCCGTCGGCGTACCGCATCGTGCTCTTCGATCAGCGAGGCTGCGGGCGATCGACGCCGTTCGCGTCGCTCGAGGAGAACACGACGTGGCATCTCGTCGAGGACATCGAGAAGCTGCGCAAGCACCTCGAGATCGAACGCTGGCAGGTGTTCGGCGGCTCGTGGGGCAGCACGCTCGCCCTCGCATACGCCGAGACCCACCCCGATCGCGTCACCGAGCTCGTCCTCCGCGGCATCTTCCTCCTGCGCAAGGAGGAGATTCGGTGGTTCTACCAGGAGGGAGCGAGCTGGCTGTTCCCGGACGCGTGGCACGACTACGTCTCGCACATCCCCGAGAACGAGCGTCACGATCTCTTGCGCGCGTACTACGCGCGATTGACCTCGCCCGATCCGGCGGTGCAGCGCGCGGCGGCGAAGGTGTGGAGCGTCTGGGAAGGGCGGACGAGCTGTCTCATCCCGAACCCGGAGCTCATCGCACGCACCGCCGGCGACGACTTCTCGCTCGCGTTCGCCCGCATCGAGTCGCACTACTTCGTGCACGAGGGATGGCTGACGAACGGACGCGAGCTGCTCGCGCCGGCGAACGTCGAGAAGCTCCGGAAGATCCCTGGCGTCATCGTGCAGGGTCGCTACGACGTCGTCTGCCCCGCGAAGAGCGCATGGGATCTTCATCGCGCGTGGCCCGAGGCCGACTTCCGAATCGTGCCCGACGCGGGACACGCGGCGAGCGAGCCCGGCATCGTCCACGAGCTCGTGAGCGCGACGGACCGCTTCCGAGGCTGATCGCGCGACTCGCGCGAGCCGTCGCGCATCGCCCGGCTGGAACGTCGCAGGATCACAGCCAGGGCGAAAAATTCCATCGTCATTGGGCATTCGGGCCCAGGCACCTCGTGAACACATGTGAGCAAGGTGCTCACCGATTTCGCTGCGTTGCGGGATCGAGACGGAGGAGATCGACCCGGCGTCCCGTAGAGCTTTGCGCATGCTCGCGCCGGCCCGCCTGCTGTCCGTCCTTCGCACGTTCACCCTGGGGGCGATTGTCGCGCTCGTCGGGTGCACCGCCGGGTCGGAGGTCGACGAGGTCGCCGAGTCGTCCGAGAGCACGCTCGAGCGCGTCGAGTACTCGTACGAAGACCTCGAGCAGCTCGAAGGCAGGTCGCTGCGCCAAGCGCTCCACCGTCTCGTCGCGAACCACAAGAAGCTCGGCTACGACCGCGCGCGCGACGTCATCTTCAACGCGCCGGCCTTCCTCGGGCCCGACGGGATGATCGAGTGCAACTACACCGGTCGTCGGGTCCGGCCCGACGGGACGCGCACCCCGGGCGGCTTCAACACCGAGCACACGTGGCCGCAGAGCATGGGCGCCTCGCGCGAGCCTGCGAAGAGCGACCTGCACCACCTCTTCCCGGTCGACGGCGTGGCGAACGGCTCGCGCAGCAACTTCCCGTTCGGCACCGCCACGTGCCTGCACGACGAGGCGTTGCAGTGCTCGTTCGAGAAGGCGGGCTCGGCGCTCGGCAGGGACGAGCGCGGCAAGTGGGTCTTCGAGGTTCGGAAGGAGAAGCGCGGCGACGTCGCGCGCGCGATGTTCTACTTCGCCGTCCGCTACGAGCACTCGATCCCGGACACCGAGGAGGCCGCGCTCCGCGCCTGGCACGAGGAGGATCCGGTCGACGAGGGCGAGCTCCGGCGCAACGACGCGGTCGAGGAGCTCCAGAAGAACCGCAACCCGTTCGTCGATCGCCCGGACTTCGTCGCGAAGATCGCCGACTTCTGAGCCCCGCTCGATCCGGCGCTCAGGATCGGGACATCCGATCGAGCTCGATGCGCCTGCGCACGGCGACCGGAGCGTCGCCCGCGAGGCGGTAGCGCTCGCCGTCGTGCGCGATCGTCACGTCGCGGGCGAACGGCTTGAGGCTGTCCTTGAGGCGCGCGAGCGCGACGTAGACGGCGTTGCGGTGACGCAGCGGATGGAACGTCCCCTTCCACACGCGCGCGAAGAGCTCCTCGAGCGTCGCGCCCTCCGCCCCGGCCTCGGCGAGCGCGCAGAGGAGCGCGATGCGCTGCTCCGGGAGCGAGAGCGAGCGGCCGTCTTCGGCGCGGACGCAGCGCGCGTCGACCTCGACCGCGCACGCGACCTTCTCGGGCGGCGGATCCGCGGCGCTCCGCAACCAGGCGCGCGTGCCGATCCGCCAGACGACGTCGACCGGCTTCGAGAGCCCGAGACGCTCGATCATCGGCGCCCACGGCCCGCGCGTGACCGGACACGTCTGCAGATCGACGTCGGCGATCGCTCCGACACGGCGCGCTGCGTGGAGCAGCGACGCGTCCGCCCGATCGCCGGCGACGCGTAGCGCGTCGCCGAGCGCGGAGACGGCCGCATCGAGATCTCCTCGCGCCTCGCGGACCGCCGCGCGCACGAGCGACGCGCCCACGACGACGATCGTGTAGCCCCGCGGCACGGCGATGCGCACGCACGTGTCGACCGCGTTCTCGGCCCGAGCCAAGAGCTCGTCACGCGAAGCGGTCGCGAGGCCGTCGCCTGCGTCGCCGGCCCTGCCCTTCTTCTCCCTCTTGGTCTGCGGCCCCTCGGCGGGAGCGCGCTCGAGCCCGAGCCGCGCGAGCGCCTCCCCGAGCGCGAGCTGCGCGCGGGCCGCCTCGTAGTGGAGGCCGGCGTCGACGTGAAACCGGGCCGCGGACTCGGCCATCGCGACGGCTTCCGTGAGCGCGCCCCGGATCACGGCGCCTTCGGCGCCGCGCAGCTCCGCGTACGCGCGAACGACGGGAGGCGCGTCGTCCTTCGTGCGCGGGACCTGCCCGAGGATGACGTCGCGATCGATCGCGATGAACGGCGACGGGATCTTCGCGGCGGCCCGCTCGATCATCTCGATGGCGCGCCCGTGATCGCCTCGCGCCAGCGCGAGCCGCGCGTCCTCCGCGTCACAGATCGGCCGGAGCGCGGCGAGCCCCGGCTCGTCGGCGCCCGCCTCCGCGAGGCGCAGCATCTTCCCGGCCCGCCCCAGATCGCCGATCGCCAGCGCGGCGCGCGCGAGGTCGCGGGTCACGACGGAACGGAAGAGCAGATCCGTGCGCTGCCCGAGCGCAGCGAGCGCGACGTCTCCGAGCTCGAGAGCGCGCAGCGCCTCGCCCCGCCGCACGAGGACCGCGACCTCGAGCATGGGCTTGATCGGTCGGCCGCGCGCCTCTCGCTCCAGGACCTCCTCGGCCCGGTCGACGAGCCCGAGGCCGAGCAGCGCGTGCACGTCGAGGATGGTGACGAGGGGCTCGAGCGGCATGCCGGCCGCGCGCAGCGCCGCGCGCGCATGCGAGATCCATTCGTGCGTGCGCTCGTACCGCTCCTCGTAGAGGAAGCTGGCGGCGATCGCGACCGCGCGCAGCGCCTCGAGAGCGGGAGAGCGCGCCGTCTCCGGCGCGAGCTTCTCGGCGAGCGCGCGCGCTTCGCTCAGCTCCCCGCGCAGGATCGCGAGCTCCGCCTGCGCGAGCAGGAGCACAGGTCCGGGCGAGGTACCGCCACGTCGAGACACGAGCTCGTCGAGCGCGCGACGAGCGGCCTCCGGCTCGCCGGCGCGGAGGAGACACTCCGCGCGCAGGAGCGCGGCCTTCTCCGCGTCCTCGCGCGTGCGGGGCTTCGGCAGATCGTCGAGCGTTCGTCGTGCCGCCTCGTAGTCGCCCGCGCGGAGCTGCTCGCGCGCGAGCAGTCGGAGCGCGTCGAGGCGGTGCGACGCGCTCTCGGCGGCGATGGCGCGGAGCACGCCCTCGAGGCCCGTGAGGTCGGCGGAGGCGCGCGCGAGCGGATGTCGCTTGACCACCGCGAGCGCGTCGTCCGCCGCGCCGATCTCCACGCGCGCTCGCGCGGCGACCAGGAGCGCGGCGGCGTCGTCGGGCGACGCGGCGAGGATGCGATCCGCGAGCTTGGCGAGCGTCTTCCAGGTCGCGGTCGGGATCTCGCCGAGGAGCTCCCGTACGAGCTCCACGGCCGGCGCGGCGATGGCGACGCGAGCGCCTTCGCGCACGACGACGAGATGCTTGCGTAGCTCGTCGATCGCCGCGTCTCCGCCTTTGCCCGCGGCGCGAGCGACCTCGGAGGCGTCGAGCGGCATGGCCGCCGCCGAGAGGAGCGCGAGGACGATCCCTTCGGCGCCGCGCATGCGCCCCTCGATCGTGCGCCGGAGCACGTCGGTCGCGTCGCCGGCGATCCGCGCCCCGAGCAGGTCGCCGGCGAGCGCGAGCTGGACGAGCCGCGGGTTCCCGCCGGTCGCACGCGCGACGTCCTCGGCGAGCGTGCGACCGCGCGCCGCTTCGACCGCGCGCACGAGCTCGACCGCGGCGTCTCCTTCGAGCGGCTTCACTTCGAAGACCGGCGCCCGCAGGCCGACCTCCTTCGCGCTCACGAAGCGACGTGACACCAGCACGATGCGGGACGGGCAGCGCTGCGCCGCGAAGCGCGCGACGAGCGGCGCGAGCTTGCGCGACGTCTCGATCGTGAGGTCGTCCCAGACGAGCGTCGCCGGCTTCGTGGCGAACAGCCTCACGAGATCGTCGTCCTCCGACCCGCTGCGCGACGGCCGCACGACGCCCATCGCGCGAGCGCTCCGCTCGATGGCCTCGCGCGCCTCCACGACGCCTTCGAGCGAGACGTGCACGACCTCCGGGATCGCGCTCGTCTCGGCCGAGCGAGCGAGGGCGGCCTTCACGAGCGCCGTCTTCCCGACGCCCGCGGGCCCGTAGAGGAACACTACCGGACTCTCCGCGACCAGCGCGCGAAGGCGCGCGATGTCGCTGTCTCGACCGACGAGGGGAACGTCCACGACCCTGAGGACGAGCTTCGCACGTCGGCACCGAAGGATGGAGAGGGTTCGCGCCGGGCGATCCCGACACGGGGGACGAGGTGAGAGCCGCGGGTTATGCTCGAGATTGCATGCGGATGAGCATCCCGGCTCTCGCCACCTGCGCCGTACTGTTCTCGTGCAAGGACGATCCGCCTCCGAGCGACGGCGGCGGAGACGGAGGCGTGGTTCCGGCAGAGGTCGCGAGCTTCGTGGCAGAGCTCTGCGAGCTATACGCATCGTGCTGCTCCGAAGGCACCTCGACGAAGGACGAGTGCCTCGAGACGACGACGGAGCGCGCACGGAAGGATGCGTTCGACGCGCAGGCCGCGGAGTTTTGCCTGGCATCCGTACGAGCCGAGGCCAAAGCGTCCACCTTCTGCGTCCGCGCCCCGACCGACGTCGCATGCAGCGCGGTGCTCAAGTCGAAGTCGCCGAAGGAGCCGGGCGCCGCGTGCACGTCGTCCCGCGAGTGCGGGAGCGGCCCCGACGGCCTCGGCCTCTGCATCGACAGGAAGTGCCGCCGCGTGACGCGAGGAAAGGAGGGCGACGCCTGCATCGGCACGCGCGCGGCCGACGACCTCGACACGCTCGTCGCTCCGCCCGAAGAGGCGACGGCGCTCTGTTACGCGAGCGATGGCCTCCATTGCTCGGAAGAGTCGCGCAAGTGCGAGAAGCGCGGGGGCGTCGGCTCTCCTTGCTCCGGCAGCGATCTCTCCTGCGTCGACGACGCGTGGTGCCCGACGACGACGAACGAGTGCGTCCCGCGCACGGCCGCGGGCGAGTCGTGCACCGATGCCTTCGAGTGCGCGCCGGGGCACCAGTGCGCGAACGACGGCGAAGGAGGCGGCGCGTGCGTCGCCTTCGTGGGCGAGGGCGGCGCGTGCGAGCGCGGCGACGAGTGCGATCCCGCCGGGCTCGTCTGCGACGCCAGCACGAACACGTGCATCAAAGACGAGGGCACCCGTGCCTCGGCGTGCACGGGCGCGCTCGCCCTCGGCGATGCGCGCTGATTCCGCGGCCCGGCGCGATCGTCTCGACGGCGTGCATGGGCACTCGGTAGACTCGGCGCATGCGCGCCCTCGTCGCAGCCCTTGGGTCCGTCTCCCTCCTTTGCTTCGCCTTTCTGACGGCGTGCTCCGACGATCCGCCGCCTGCGGCTCCGCCGGCCGACGCGGGGCCCGACGGACCGCCGCCGCTCGACGAGGAGGCTTCGAAGTTCGTCACGGACTTCTGCGCGCTCAGCCAGCGCTGCTGCGCACCGCTCACGGGCGCCGGCAACAAGTGCATCACGACGGTCGGAGCGCTCGGACGCGGCAGGAACTTCGACGCCGCGAAGGCGAAGGCCTGCCTCGACATGCTCACCGAGGCGGTCAAGAACCCGACGTACTGCGGATCGGGCCCGGAGAGCCTCGTCTGCGCGGGCGTCTTCAAGAGCCCGACCCCGAAGGGGCCGGGCGAGTCCTGCAGCTCTTCGACCGAGTGCGCGGGCGCGGGCGACGCCGAGGGTCTCTGCGTCGGCGGAACGTGCCGCCAGGTGAAGCGCGGAGTCGAGGGAGACGCCTGCGTGGGTACGCGCCACAAGGGGCGGACCATCGCGCCCGAAACGGTCCCGGACGGCGCGAGCTCGCTCTGCTTCGTCAGTGACGACCTCCACTGCGACTCCGCGACCGCGAAGTGCGTGAAGCGAGGCGCCGTCGGCGCGGCCTGCACGCCGACGCCGGAGGGCTCCGAGTGCACCGACAGCGCTTGGTGCAACCCCGCCACGAATCAATGCGCTGCGCGCGCGGCGCTCGGGGCGACGTGCACGGACCTCGCCGAGTGCCCCCTCAACGCTTACTGCACGAGCGACGCGTCGGGCAGCGGAGTGTGCAAGCCGGCGGTCCAAGAGGAGGGCTCCTGCCCGCGGCGCGACGAGTGCGATCGGTCGGCGAGCCTCATCTGCGACCCGAACTTCACGAGGTGCGTCGCGGACACGAGCGTCTACGACACGACCTGCTCCGGCGCGGCCGCGTTCGACCTCTGAGGGAGGCCGAGGAGCGCGTCTCGCCGGCGGCTTCGAGGCGCGCCGAACGGCCGGGGTTCGACGTCGAAAGGCCGAGATTGACCCGACTTTACGTCGGTACGGCCCCAGGCTAAACGCCGCTTCCGATGTCCGACGCACGTGCTCCCGAGACCAGCGGCTCATCCGCAGAGGAAGCGCTCATCGCCGCGCGCCGCGCCAAGGCCGAGAAAATCCGCGCTCGCGGTGAGAACCCGTACGCCAACGACGTCGTCCCGCGCCTGGGCGGCGTGACCATGGACATCGCCGACGTCCGCGCGAAGGCCTCGAGCGCCCGCGGCGACGACGGCAAGTACGCCGAGGACAAGGTCAAGGAGGCGGCGAAGGGCGCCGTCTTCCACGTGCGCGGCCGCGTCATCGCGTTCCGCTCGACCGGCGGGCTCTCCTTCCTCCGGCTGCGCGACCGCACGGGCGAGATCCAGCTCCTCGTGAACCAGGCGAACCTCGGCGAGGCGTACGAGCGGCTCGACGAGATCGACATCGGCGACATCGTCGAGGCCGAAGGGCCGCTGACGGCGAGCAAGCGCGGCGAGCTCTCGATCGAGCCGTCGCGCGTGCGGATCCTGACGAAGGCGCTGCGTCCGCTGCCGGAGAAGTGGCACGGCCTGCAGGACGTCGAGACGCGCTACCGCCAGCGCTACGTCGACCTCATCGCCAACCCGCACGTGGCGGACGTCTTCCGTGCGCGCAGCCACATCGTCCGCGCGACCCGCAAGGTCTTCGACGAGGCCGGCTTCCTCGAGGTCGAGACGCCGACGATGCACACGCTCATCGGCGGCGCGGCGGCGAGGCCGTTCGAGACGCACCACAACGCGCTCGACATGCACCTCTACATGCGCATCGCGCCGGAGCTCTACCTCAAGCGCTTGCTCGTCGGCGGGCTCGAGCGCGTCTACGAGATCGGCCGCTGCTACCGGAACGAGGGCATCTCGACCCGGCACAACCCGGAGTTCACGATGCTCGAGTTCTACTGGTCCTACGCGACGTACGAGGACCTCATGGCCTTCACCGAGAAGATGCTCCGCGAGATCGACGCGGAGCTCGCGCGCGCGATGCCCCAGGCGCACGCGCGGTGGCTCGCCGAGAGGCCCTTCACGCTCGACGAGCCGTTCGCGCGCGTCCCGATGAACGAGGCCGTCGCGAACGCGGCTCGGGCCACGAAGATCGCGTCTTGGGAGGAGCCGGTCGCGAAGGGCGGCGGCATGGGCCTCGTCCAGCACCTCGTGTCGCTCGGCGACTTCGGCGGCAGCATGAAGGAGTGGTCGAAGAGCTCGCCGCGCGCCAAGGCCGTCGACTGGGGCAACTTCCGCAAGGGCTGGATGAAGTGCGAGAACGACGGCGAGCGCCTGTTCGCCGCGTACGAGTACCTCTGCGAGCCCTTCCTCGTCGAGGACTACAAGGCGAAGGACGGCAAGCGGACCCTGCCCGTCTTCATCAAGGACTACCCGTTCGAGACGTCTCCGCTCGCCCGCAGGAATGATGCGCGACCGGACCTCGTTGACCGGTTCGAGCTGTTCGTCCACGGCCGCGAGCTCTGCAACGCGTTCAGCGAGCTCAACGATCCGGACGACCAGGCCGAGCGCTTCCGCGATCAGGTGCGGAAGAAGGCAGCGGGAGCGGAAGAGACGATGGACTACGACGAGGACTACATCCGCGCGCTCGAGCACGGCATGCCGCCCGCGGCGGGCTTCGGCATGGGCATCGATCGCCTGACGATGATGCTGACGAACGCGCCGTCGATCCGCGACGTGATCCTGTTCCCGCTGCTCCGGAAGGAATCGACCTGAGATGCGCGGCGGAGCGCCGGCGCGCGTCGAGCCGGCCCCCGCGTACCGGGTGGAAAGCTGAGCATGTCGAACGAGCCCGAGCAGAAGGCCGAGGCCACGAAGCAAGAGAGCTCCGAGCCGGCCGCCGTCGAGCCGCAGCCTCACCGCCGGTGGGCGACGGAGGACATCGATCAGCCGTGGAGCATCGGCGAAGCGATCGGCGTCGCGATGCGCGCCCTCCGCGGACACTTCGTCTCGCTGGCGGTGCCGCTCGTCCTCGCCCAGCTCGCCAGCATCGTGCTCGGGGCGGTTCCATCCGGCTGGCTCGTGCTCAAGTACGGGCTGGGCGCGCTCACCGGGGCGCGCTCGTCGAACCCCTTCGGACAGGTGGAGCGGCCCCCGCCGGAGGCGCTCGCGACGGCCGGGGGCGTGGCCGGTGTGCTCGTTCTCGTCGTGACGGCATTCTCGCTGTCGTTCCTCGCGGAGGCCGCGCTCGCGGCCGTGCGGGACGAGCCGGTCGCCCCGGGCCGCTTCGGCCGTGCGCTCCGCCGCACACCGCGCATCCTCGCGTGGCAGATCACGGCCGCGCTCGCCATCGCAGCGGTCCCGGCGCTCGTCATGGGGCTCGGATTCGCCGTCGCGCGCGCCCAAGGCAACCCCGATCCGCACGGCGTCTGGGAGCTCGCGGCGGTCCTGCCACCGCCGTTCGTCGCGTTCGGTTACGTCCTCGCCTTCGGGTGGGCGCCGTTCTTCATGGTCGACGACGACGCATCGTTCGTCACGGCGATGCGCAAGAGCTGGCGAACGTCCAAGCACTACGTCGGCAACATCTTCCTCTACCTCCTGGCGCTCGCGCCGATCGTCGTCCTGTCGCTCCTCCCGCTCTTCGGCGTGATCGTGCAAGTGCTCGTATGGCTCGGGCTCGCGTACGGCTACGTGCGCGCGACCGGGCGCAACGATCTGCCGTGGTACGACAGCACCTTCGCGAGCCGATCGATCCGCACGTTTCTGCGATGGACGCTCGCGTTGCTCGTCGTCGTCGCCGGCTCGCTCGCCATCTGGGTCAAGAATCTGCCGACGCTGCGTGGCTCGGCGTGGTCGATCCGGGACACGGCCATCCGATCGCTCGCGATCCTCTCGTCGGTCGCGGCCGTCGTCGTCCTGCTCGCGCTGCTCTTGCCGTACGTGCTCGACAGGCTCGAGGGCCGCCGCTTCAGCTCGTTCGTCGCGGCCCGCCACGTGCGCTCGCAGAAGAGCGGGTTCCTCACGGTCATCAGCGTCCTGTCGATCTGCGGGGTCGCGATCTCGTCGTGCGCCCTCTCGAGCGTCGTGAGCGTCATGGGCGGCTTCAGCCAGGATCTGAAGCGCAAGATCCTCGGCAACAACGCGCACATCCTCATCGACACGACGTCGGCCGCGCCGTGGGACGGCTGGGAGGGCACGCTCGAGGCCGTGCGCAAGGTCCCCGGCGTGACGGGAGCCGCTCCCGTCATCCACGGCGAGGTCATGGCGTCGAGCTCGTCGAACCTCGCCGGCGTCATCGTGACCGGCATCGATCCGTCGACCATCGAAGGCGTCATCGACCTCGCGCACAACATCGAGGTCGGCAAGCTCGACTACCTCGAGCATCCGGAGAAGCTGACGCGGCTGCCACCGGACGAGGTCATCGGGATCGGCCCCGGCGGCGAGCAGTACTACAAAGGAACCGAGCTGCCGTCGCTCTCCGACGACCTCGATCCCGAGGTCCGCGCCGTCGTCGTCTCGAAGCCCGATCGGCCCGGCATCATCCTCGGACGCGAGCTCGCGAAGACGCTCCACGTCTACGTCGGCGACGAGGTCACGCTCGTGTCACCGCTCGGCGATCTCGGTCCGATGGGCGTGATGCCCCGCACGAAGCGCTTCCGCGTCGCCGGGATCTTCTACAGCGGCATGTACGAGTACGACGCGACGTACGTGTACACGCTGCTCGACGAGGCGATGGACTACTTCTCGACCCAGGGGAAGATCAGCGCCATCGAGGTGAAGGTCGACGATGCCGAGCGCGCCGATCGCCTGACGCCGGCCGTCGTCGCCGCCGTGAACCGCCCCGAGCTCAGGATCCGCGACTGGCGAGAGATCAACAAGAACCTCTTCAGCGCGCTCAAGCTCGAACGGTTCGCGACGTTCGTCATCCTCTCCATCGCGATCATGGTCGCGAGCTTCTGCATCGTCTGCACGCTCTTGCTGATGGTCACGGAGAAGGGCAAGGAGATCGCGATCCTCAAGGCCATCGGCGCGAGCGACGGCTCGATCCTCCGCACCTTCATGATCGAGGGCGTCATCATCGGCGGCATCGGCACCGTGTTCGGCGTCGTCACCGGCCTCGCGACGTGCCTCGGCCTCAAGTGGTTCGGCCTCCGCCTCGATCCCGAGGTCTATTACATCGATCGCCTGCCCATCAGCGTGAACGGCTGGGACTTCCTCACCGTCGCGATCGCCGCGCTCACGATCTGCACGCTGTCGACCGTCTATCCCGCCTACGCGGCGTCCCGCCTGCGGCCGGTGGACGGGCTGCGGTACGAGTGACGCCCCTCGCCGACCGGAGCATCCCGACGCCCCGACGCCTCAGCGCTCGTTCCCGCCGCCTCCCCCGCCCTGCTGGTCCACGCCCTCCCTCGTGAACACGCGCGGGACGGAGGGCGGGGCGACGAGCTCGAACGAGGTGCGCGACGGACGCGGGATGATGAACTGACCGCTCGCGTAGGCGACGATCTCGTGCAAGCCGGAGGCGACGTCGTTCGCGGTGAGCGGGGCCGTGTGCTCGTCGATCAGCCACGCGTGGAGCAGCTCCTCGAGGCGCGGCGGCGCCTCGCCGAGGACCGGCGGAAGGCCGGAGGCGGCGCTCTCGGGCGTCCACTCCGTGCCCGTCAGGAAGCGGTAGAGCATCCCGAGGAGGGCGCGGACGTCCTGCTCTTCGGACGCGTTCCTTCCGCCGATCCCGAGATCGAGGAGCTTCACGCGCGAGCCGCCGGCCGACGAGCTCGCCACGAAGATCTTCGACGGGCGCAGGTCCCCGTGGACGAGCCCGTGCAGGTGCATCTCCGCGAGGGCGCGCATCGCTTGCCGAGCGATCTCGCAGGCGACCTCCCAGCGGACGCGGCCGAAGGAGTCCGCGCCGCGACCGACGAGCAGCTCGGTCACGAGGAACGGTCGCCCGTCGCGCGTCTCGCCGAGGTAGATGGGACGAACGACCCTGGAGGATGCGAACCCGAACAGCCGCTCGGCACGCCTCCGGAAGACGGACTCGAGCTCGGGCCGATCCTCGCGCAACACGCGGACGGCGACGAGCTCGCCCGACCACGTGTCGGTCCCGCGAAAGACGTCGGCCGTGTCTCCGCGATGGAGATGCTCCTCCGCCAGGTACCTCTTCTCGAGGAGGTACGAAGGAGGACCCGCTGAATCAGGGGGCGACATCGGATGGGCGCCTGCTTGGATCTTAGCGGGTCGCAGCGAGTCAGCCCCATTTCGGAGACGGGGAGGAATGGGGGAGACAGGGGTCGACAGGGAGACGGGGGAACAGGGAGCCCGCGGGAAATGCTCCGCATTTCCTGCGGAAAGGGAGTCTCACTTCCGCCCTGCAGCGCTTCGCGCAACTGCGTCCTCGGCTCTACCGGCCGACCAGAAAAGAGACGCTCCCGCCCCGATACTCCTCGCGCGCCCGCAGCGCCGACGCCACGTGACGGCGCAATCAGGCCGGTCCGGTCGACCAATCGATGGAGAGAGCTCCGTCATCTCCCTCGCTGCTCTCAGCGCAGCAGCAGGATGTCGACGCGCCGATCGCGGCGCCATCCCTCCTCGTCCGTACCCTTGGCGTCGAGCTCTCCGCGCGACGTCGTGGTGAGCTTCGCGGGGTCGACGCCGAGATGCGTGAGGAAGCTCCGCGCGCTGCCGGCGCGGCGGGCGCCGAGCGCCATGTTGTACTCCGGTTCTCCGCGCGGGTCGGCATGACCGACGAGGCGCAGCGAGCGGCCCTTGAGCGGGCCGGTGGTGACGCAGACGGCGACCTGCTGGAGGATGTCGCGATCGGCGGGGAGGAGCGTGTCGTCGTCGTAGTCGAACTTCGGCGCCTGATCGACGGAGCCGAACCTGATGTTGCACGCCTTGGCGATGTCCTCGCTCATGCCGAGGGTCGGGGACACCTGCCCGACCGGAGACCGCGCCGTCGACGCGGCGTTCGGTGTCGCCGGCGGAGGCGGCGGCTTGTCGGCGCACGCACCGAGCACCGCGACGGACAGGGCGGCGATGATGGAAGCGGGGCGTTTCATCGTGGGATCCTCCGGGACGGAGGACTCGTGCACGGGAGGTGCCGCGCCGTTGGGCTCGCGCCGAGCGCCTCGGCCGTCGGGGAGCACCGATGCCTCGCGTGACGGTTTCGCACCACGCCGCGAGGCGAGCGCGTCCGCGGTCGGGTCACTCGCTCACCACGACCGCGCCCCGGCGGCTCGCAGGGCGCACGATCACGCGGCGAACACGGCGCCCCGACGGTCGAGGTGCGGCCGTGCTCGGGACACGACGCGCCTCGGCTCGTCGTGAGCACGGCCGCCGCGGTGGAACGCGCTTCGCTACCACCATCGTTCGGAGGCTCGCGATGGCAGCGTTGAACACCCCTCGAACGGCGGAAAAGTCCAGTCTCTCACCGGCCACGTGGGTGGCCATAGCCCTCGTCGTCATCGGCGCGTTGAACTGGGGCCTCATCGGCCTCTTCGGGTTCAACCTCGTGACCGCCATCTTCGGCGCCGGCACGTTCTCGCGCATCATCTACGTCGTCGTCGCGCTCGCAGGCTTGTACCTGCTCGTCGACGCGTTCCGCATGCGCGAGGAGCGGCACCTGCCGACGGTCTCGACGTCCGGCGCGCGAACCTGATCGCGCATCACGCCTCGAGACGACTCAACGCGAAGGCGAAGGCGAAGGCGCAGGCTGAACCGCAGGCTGCGACGATTGGCCTCGCGGCCGCACCGGCCGCCCCGCGGGCGGCGCTGGCGTCGGCGCGGGTGAAGCCGCCGGCGTCGTCGTCCGCGGCTGGACGGGGTGTGGCGTCTCGAGCGGTCGCTGCGGCTCGTGCTCGCGAAGCTGCTTCGGCTTCATGATCTCTTCGAGCCGGCGCTTCTCCTCGACGGCGAAGTAGGCCTGCCGGATGTTCTCGACGAGCCCGACGGTCCGTGACCAGTCCTTCGGCGGCGTGTACTCCGAAGCGTCGCTGAAGACGAAGTACCGATCGAGGAACTCCTGCCGCTCCTGCATCTTGCGCTCGAACACCGTCCGAAGGTCGTCTTTGTTGCGGATGATGTACGGCGTCAGGACCAAAATGAGGTTTCGCTTCTCGTTCTGGTTCTTGCGCTTCCGGAAGAGCGCGCCGAGCACGGGGATGTCGCCGAGGACGGGGACCTTCTCCTCCGTACGGCCGACGACGTTGCGGATCAGCCCTCCGATCACGACCGTCTGCTGATCTTTGACGACGAGCTTCGTGCTGGCGGTGCGCTTGCCGATGCTGAACGCGCCGGAGGTGCCGCCCACGTTCGCGCCGACCTCGCTGATCTCCTCGGTGATCTCGAGCCGTACCTCGTCCGAGTCGTTCAGGTGCGGCTTGATCTTGATCTTCGTCCCGACGTCCTGCCGCGGCACGCCGAACGAGCCGAAGCCGAGCCCGCCGAGCGCCCCGAGCGCTCCGAGCCCGCCCGTCGCGCCCGTCGCCCCCGGGACCGCGCCCGCGAGGCCGGCGAGCGATCCGATGCCTTGGTTCGTCTGGAGCGGGACGTTGTCGCCGACGTTGATCTCGGCGTCCTCGTTGTCGAGCGCGAGGATGTGCGGCGTCGAGAGCAGGTCCGTGTCGCCCGTCGTGGCGATCGCCTGGATGAACGTCCCGAACGCAGGGATGGAGATGCCCGTCCCGAGGAAGTTCTGCGAGCCGCTGATCCCCGGACCGCGTACGCCGAGGGCGAATCCCTGAAGCGCCTCGGGATCCGAGGGGACGGGCAAGATCGTGTTCATGATCTTGTTTCCGCCGTACAAGACGGAGTCGTCCGGGGCGTTCGTCTCGAACGGCGCGCCGCCGTGGAAGCTCACGCCGAGCGTGTTCGAGCGCTTGAGCTGGACGTCCATGATGACCGCCTCGATGAACACCTGACGTCGAGGCTGATCGAGCCGGTCGATGACGGCGCGGATCGCCGCGTAGTCGCGGAGCGACGACGAGACGACGATGGAGTTCGTGGCCTTGTCGGCGGTGACCTTGATCCCTCCCTCGAAGACGCTCTGCGCCGCTGGCGTCGCGCCCTGAGATGCGGCTCCGGGGCGGGCTCCGCGCGCCGCTGCACCCCCGGCCGGGGCGCCTGCGCCCGTGATGATGTCGTTCAACGTCTTCGAGAGCTCCGTCGCGTCGGCGTGCTGGAGCGGCACCACGTGGATGTCGCCTTCGCCGGTCTGCGGGACGTCGAGCCTCTTGATGAGCTCGAGCAGTCGCTCGTACGAGCGCTCCGTCGCCACGATGACGAGGGAGTTGGTGCGGTCGTCGGCGACGACCTTCGAGATGCGTAGATCGCCCTCGCCTCCCTCGGTCTCCGCGATCTCCACGGCTTCCGCGGCGGCCGCCGCTCGTCCCCGCCGGCCCCGGGGCGAAGGCGCCGGCGTCGGAGCTGCCGCCTTGATGTCGAACAGCTCGGTGATTCGCTTCTCGATCTCCTGCGCCGACGCGTAGTGGATCGGCTCGACCCAGATCCTGTCGCCCGACGCCGCGGTGTCGATGGCGTCGAGGATCTTCATCATCCGACGGATGTTCGTCCCGGTCTCCGTCATGATGATCATGTTCGACGGGCCGACGACGGTGATGTCCGCCTCGCGGGTCTTGAACTTCGACAGGACGTTCGCGGCGTCGTCGGCGCTGATGTGAGCGAGCCTGTGCATGCGCGTGACGAAACGGTCCTCGGCGGGCACGGGCTGCGTCGGGCCGTACACGGGCGTCCCGCTCGACACCACCCCGGCCGTCTCGACGATCTTCAAGAAGCGTCCATGAGGCACCACGGTGAGATTGTTCGCCTCGAGGATCGAGAGGAACGCCTGGTACGCCTCCGTGACCGTCACCTTCTGCGGGCTGTAGACGCTCGCCTTGAGCTGCTTGACCTTCCCGTCGATGATGAAGCGCTTGCCCGTGAGCTGGGCGATGACGCGAACGAGCTCGGAGAGATCGGCCTCGTCGAGCGAGAAGGCGACCTCGTAGTTGGGCGGCCGCGGCTCGAACTCGGTGGAGTCCCCGAGCTCGGGGACGGGAGGGCCACGTCGCTTTCCGCGGTCGTCCGCCGCCGAAGCACTCCCGTCGCCGCTCGCCTGGGGGGCGGCGTACGACGGCGCCGCCGAGAGGACCGGCCCGAACATGGCGATCGTGAGCAGCGCAACGTGCTTCCTCATCGACGGCTCCATCCTCGCCTCGAGGGCGAGACGTGTACCTGTATCGGCCTCTACACCGTTTGGAGAGGTGTATCAGGGGTGTATCGCCATCCGATGCTACATGCACGCCGAAAACTCCAATGATTTCCGTGGAGGCTCCATGGCCTGACGCTTGCTCGGAGGCGGGGCATGGTCCGCCCCGCACTCGCCTCAGCGTTCCTCCTCTCGCTGCTCGCTTGCGCCACCGACCTCCCCCAGGACGACGCCCTGGCCGGCAACGACGCGACGCAAGACGAGCCCGGCGCCGTCTCGTCCTCGGATCCGAACGGCAGCGGCGCGAGCGAGGACCCGAGCGAGGTCGATCCCGCGACGGGAGAGAGGACGCCGTCGCCGTCCTCGGAGTCGTCGTCGGGATCGTCGCCGAGCGAGGAGGGCGCCTTCGTCGAGCTCTTCCCCGAGAGAAACTACGGGGACGGCGTCGACCTTCCGCTCCCCATCACGCCGGAGCACTGGATGGCGCGCACGCCCGGCCTCGCCAAGCGCAAGCTCCGCGACATCGCGATCCTCGGCACCCATGACTCGGGTGCGTACGAGCTCGTCTCGGTCTACCTGCGTCCCGTCGACGACTTGTACGCCCCGGACGTGCCCGGGACGGCCGCCGAGGCCGGACAGTTCGTGGGCCTCACCGAGAAGTGGGCCCAGACCCAAGACTTGACCCTCCTCGAGCAGCTCCGGATGGGCGTCCGCTTCCTCGATCTCCGTCCCTGCGTCGAGAAGAACGGGACGCTGCGTATCTGCCACGGGATGTACGGCCCCAAGGTGGGCGACCTCCTCGATCAGGTCGCCGAGTTCGCCAAGAACCACCCGAAGGAGATCGTCATCGTCAGCATGAAGCGGTTCGCCGGGATGAAGGGCGAGCACCATGCGGCGCTCACGAAGCTGATCAAGCAGAAGCTCGGGCCCTACCTGCTCGATCACGCGTCGGAGGAGATCACGCCGGACAAGACGCTCGAGGAGATCTGGGCGACGAAGAAGTCGATCGCCGTCGTCTACCACGACGATACGCACGGCGACGACGCGTTCCTCTCGTCCAAGGAGCTCGCCTGGCACTACGAAGAGACCTGGGATCGGGAGAAGAAGAAGGCTTCTCTCGAGACGGCCTACGAGCAGCAGGAGAAGGCGCGGGAGGAGGCCGAAGAGACGGAGGACGAGGAGGAGAAGAAGGACAAGCTGAAGAAGCTGCCCCTCTGGGTCCTCGACACTCCTGCGACCCCCGACGGAACGATGATCCAGAACGCGCTGGTTCCCAAGTCGAGCTTCCCCGACTCGGTGCGCGAGCTCGCCGCGGCGACGAACCCCGTCGTCCAGATGTGGCTGCGGGACGAGTGGCTGTGGAAGCGGACGAACATCATCATCGCCGACTTCGTCGAGGGCACCTGCCTCTTCGAGATGACGCAGCTCCTGAACGGCGTGACGGACGTCTCGTTCGACAACTGCAACATCGGCGACACGAGCTGGGGGAAGTGGGCGGTCGGCCCCTACGGCCGCGGCGCGGGCTCGCCGCTACAGTGCCCGCCCGGAAAGGAGATGGTGGCTGGGCTCTGCTATACGCGGTGCGAGCCGGGATACACCTCGTCCGTCTTCTTCCCGACGGTCTGCTCCCGTCCCTGCCCGGAAGGCTACCGCGACGACGGCCTCACGTGCTTCCGCGACGCGAAGATCATCTCGGCCGACAACTCCTCGTGCCCTTGGTACGACAAGTGCGGCCTCACGCTGAAGAAGGGATGCTCGAAGTGCCCGTCCGGGTACGCGAACGACGGCTGCACCTGCCGGCGTGATCCGCACATGATCGTGAAGGCGCGGTACGACCGCGGCGTCGGCACCATCCCCGACTCCTGCCCGAGCGGCACGGAGAAGGACGGCGCGCTCTGCTACCCCGTCTGCAATTCCGGATTCGAGGGCGTCGGTCCGATGTGCTGGCCGACGAAGGACTGATGTTCGAAGCCCAGGCGATCCTCCGGGAGCGCCTGGGCGCCCTCGTTGAAAGAATCGACGTAGAGCCCTATCGTGTCGACCTCGACGACAGTGGGCCTCGTCGGGGGGCGCGTGGACTGGCTCAACTACCATCACCTCTTCTACTTCTGGCGGATCGCGCGTGAGGGGAGCCTCTCACGCGCCGCCGAGCAGCTCCGGCTCACGCACTCGACGCTCAGTGCGCAGCTCAAGGCGCTCGAGGAATCCCTCGGAGACCAGCTCTTCGAGCGCCGCGGACGCCGCCTCGTTCTCACGCCGCTCGGGGAGCAGGTCGCGTCGTACGCCGACGAGATCTTCCGGCTCGGCGGCGAGCTCTTGGACGCGGCGCGAGGAGCATCCGCGTCGCACCGCGTGACCTTGAGGATCGGCGTCCCGTCCGGGCTGCCACGGACCGTCGCCTACCGGCTCTTCAAGCCGGCGCTCGAGCTTCCGCAGTACCGCCCGCTCGTCATCCGACAAGGCAGCCTCGATCGCCTGCTCGAGGAGCTCGCAGGCGGCCGGCTCCACATGATCCTGTCCGACGCCGCGCCGCCCGCGGCGAGCTCGCACCGAGCCTTCGCCCACTTGCTCGGCGCATCCGGCATCCTCCTCTACGGCGTGCCGCAGCTCGCCCGACAGCTCAGGCGCGAGTTCCCCCGATCGCTCGAGGGGGTGCCGATGCTCCTCCCTGCCCCGCCCTCGTCACTGCGCCGTCAGATCGATCGCTGGTTCGTCGAGCGAGGCGTGCGTGTGACGGTCGAGGGAGAGTTCGAGGACGCCGCTCTGATGCGCACGGTCGGCCTCCACGGTCATGGCGTCTTCCCCGTCCGAGAGGCGCTCAAGGCGGAGGTGGAGGACGCGGGGCGCGTGGAGCAGATCGGAAAGCTCGATGGCGTCGAAGAGCGCTACTACGTCGTCTCGCCCGAGCGTCGCGTGCGGCACCCTGCGGTGAGCGCGGTGGTGGAGCGAGCGCGCAAGGCCCTCTCCTCCACGCGCCGCGCCCACCATCGCGATCGAGATTGAGGCGCCGCCGGCTGCGTCCCGTGCTCAGGTCGTCGGGACGGGCTCCGCGGACGAAGGCGGCGGGCTCGACTCGGCGGGCGTCGGCGGCAGCGTGGCCGGACGTTCCGCCGGCACGCGCTGCTTCTGCCGGACGCCGAGCGCGCCACCGAGCGCGGCGGCCCCGAGCCCGAGCAGCATGGCGAGGAAGGGCCACCAGAGAGCGCGACCGATGCCCTCTGCCGCGCGCATCGCCGTGCTGCCCGCGGTCGTCGCGAGCGCCTCTTTTCGCTTCTGGAACTCCTCCTCCATCCGCGTGACGAGATCGGTCGCGCCCTCACGGGAGATGCGCGTGTTCTCGGCGATCGAGCTCACGAACAGCTCGCGGTCGATGCGGCCCTCGACGATGGCGGTGCGGGTCACGTCCTGGACGGCGATCTTCACCTGATCCCCGGTGACCTCGGGCTTGCCCTCGGCGCGGAGCCGCTCGTTGATCGCGGCCACGAGATCGTCGGTCGAGACGCCGAGCACTTGCGCGAGATCGTCGCCGCCCGCGACCGCCGCTCCGGCGCCGGCTCCGCCGACCGACACGACGGCCTGCCCGAGGTTCGCGACACCGCTACCGATGGTCCTCACGGCCGAGCCCAAGAAGAGCAGCATGAGCGCGGTCGTGATGCCCCACAGAACCACGCCATGCACGGCGCCGACGGTGCGATCGATGAACCCGGCCGTGCGGGACGCGAGCAGCGCGCCGACGAAGAGCGACGCGATCGCCGCGATCACCGACCAGATGCCGATGCCCATGGCGGCGGACGACGCGCTCGTCGGATCGTCGGGCTCGAGCGCCGTGAGACCGACGGCGAGCCCGATCGTCATCAGCAAGGTGAAGAGGCCGAGCACGACGAAGACGGCACCGATCAGAGCGCCCCAGCTCAGCTTGGCTGGAACGACGGTGGGCTCCTTCTCCCTCTCCTCGGCTACGAGCTCGTCTGCAGGCGTCGTGGCTACGGCTGACATGGATTCCTCCTCGTAGCCCGGCGTCCTGCAACGTGTATTCCTCGAAGCGTCGTGGTCGCGCGAAACGAGCTCGTCGCTCGCGCGCGTCACTCGCGCTCGATCACGACGTAGCGCGCGGTGTCGCCCCGCTTGACCCGCAACAGGAGCGGCTTGTCCGCGGGTGCCTGACGCACCTTCGTCCGCAGATCGTTGGCGGAGCGGACCGGCTGGCGGTCGACCTCCACGATGACGTCACCCGGCTGGAGCGAGCCGGCGGCAGGGCCGTCCGGCGAGACGCGCATCACGCGCGCGCCCCCGCCTTGCGCGTCCTCGACGTGGAGCCCGAGCGCGCCGGCTCCGGGCGCGTCCGAACGCGAGCTCTTCTTCTCCGCCTTGGGATCGGAGAGCTCCCCGAGCGTGACGGAGACGGTCTTCGTCTCCTTGCCGCGACGCACGACGAGGTCGACCTTCGATCCGGGCGCGTGACGCGCGATCGTCCGCGAGAGGTCGCGCGCGTGTGCGATCGGGGCGTCGCCGACGCGGACGACGACGTCACCGCTCTTCAGCCCCGATCCGTCCGCAGGGCCTCCTTCCTCCACCTCTGCGACGAGGGCACCGCGCGTCTCGCCGAGGTCGAGCGCCTTCGCGATGTTCTCGTCCACGTCCTGGATGTGCACCCCGAGCTTGCCGCGCTTGACGTGCCCGTTCGCCACGAGCTGCGGGAGGACGGCCTTGATCTCGTCCGACGGGATCGCGAACCCGATGCCCTGCCCGGCCGGGTTGATCGCCGTGTTCATCCCGATCACGCGGCCCTGCGCGTCGAAGAGCGGCCCGCCGCTGTTGCCGGGGTTGATCGACGCGTCCGTCTGGATGAAGTCGTCGTACGGTCCCGCTCCGATGGCGCGGCCCTTCGCGCTGACGATGCCGGTCGTCACCGTGTGACCGAGCCCGAACGGGTTCCCGATCGCGACCACCGGCTCGCCGACCCGGACGTCCGCGCTCGAGCCGAACGTCACGTACGGCAGCGGTGTCTTCGCGTCCTCGATCTGCAGCACGGCCACGTCGAGACGCTCGTCACGTCCCTTCACCTTCGCACGGAGCTCGCGCTCGTCGGCGAGCTTGACCTTCACGACGTCGGCGCCCTCGACGACGTGCGCGTTCGTGAGCACGTGCCCGCGGTCGTCGAAGATGAAGCCCGACCCTAGCGCGCGCTGCTTGCGCGGAGCGTCGGGGATGACGCCTGGGCCATGGCGAAAGAAGAAGTCGAACGGCGACATCGGCGCATCCACCGACGCGCGCTTGCGCTCGTGCTCCACCGTGATGTTGACCACCGATGCCTTGACCTTCGCGACGAGCGCGGGCGTGTCGAGAAACACGGGCCCGCTCGTCACCGTGGTCTCGGGAGCGGTCTGCGCCGCGGCCTGCTTGCAAGCCGGCGTGAGCGCGAGAACGGGAGCGAGGACGAAGGGAACGGAACACCCGAGGAGATGCGTGTACTTCACGTCGCGTTCAACAGGCGGTCGGGGACGCTCTTCCCGCTCGCGGTTGTGAAAGAGGCTCCAGGCTCCAGGCTCCAGGCTCCAGGAACGGGATCCGGGCAGCTCGAGTGACAGTGGGTGGGTCGTTGCCCTGGTCGAGCTTCTTCCTTCTTCGACGTCGTTCCTTTTTCGTGGCGGAGCTCCGTGTTGGAGCCCCTTGTTCGTGACGGAACCTCGTCCAATCCCTGGAGCCCGGAGCCTGGAGCCTGGAGCCTCCGAAGGCTTGCTCCTTGCTCTTCGCCGGGCATGCGAAGAAGAGGCGGTCGGTTCGCGAACAAGGTCGTCGTCGTGACGGGTGCGTCGGCGGGCGTGGGGCGGGCGATCGTCCGCGCGTTCGCCGCGGAGGGCGCGCATCTCGGTCTCATCGCGCGAGATCGCGATCGCCTCGAGGCGGCCCGACGCGAGGTCGAACGGTTGGGCGGAAAGGCGATCGTGCTGCCGCTCGACGTCGCCGACGCCGCGGCCGTCGACGCCGCAGCCGAGCGCGTCGAGCGCGAGCTCGGCCCGATCGACATCTGGGTCAACGACGCGATGGTGTCCGTGTTCGCGCCGGTCCTCGAGACGACGCCGGAGGAGTTCCGACGCGTCACCGAGGTCACCTATCTCGGCTACGTCCACGGCACGCTCGCGGCGCTCCGTCGGATGTACATGCGCGATCGCGGCCTCATCATCCAAATCGGGTCGGCGCTCGCGTACCGCTCGATCCCGCTCCAGGCGGCGTACTGCGCGGCGAAGCACGCGGTGAAGGGCTTCACCGAGTCGCTCCGCACCGAGCTCCTCCACGACAAGAGCAACATCCGGGTGACGCAGGTGCACCTGCCCGCCGTGAACACGCCGCAGTTCGCCTGGTCGCGCGCGAAGCTGCCCAGGCAGCCGCAGCCGGTGCCGCCGATCTTCCAACCCGAGCTCGTCGCCGAGGCGGTGCTCTTCGCGGCGGAGACGAACCGCCGCGAGTACTGGCTCGCGTGGCCGACCGTGAAGGCGATCGTCGGAGAGAAGGTCGCCCCCGGCGTCGCCGATCGATACCTCGCGCGGTACGGCTACGAGAAGCAACAGACGAACGGACCGATCTCGCCCAACCGCCGCGACAACCTCTTCGAGCCCGTCCCCGGTGACTTCGGAGCGCACGGCACCTTCGACGATCGGGCGCATCCGCGGAGCGTCGAGTGGTGGCTCTCGACGCATCGGGTCGGCGCGATCGCCGCCGCGGCCATCGCGGCCTTCGCGGTGATCGGGCTCTGGCAGGGCCTTCGCTCGCGCGCGTAGACGGAGGAGGCGCGGCGTGGAGATCGAGGGATACGCCATCATCGGAGACACGCAGTCGATCGCCCTCGTCGGTCGAGACGGATCGATCGACTGGCTGTGCCTCCCGCGCTTCGACTCCGGCGCGTGCTTCGCGGCCCTGCTCGGCACGCGCGACCACGGGCGCTTCGCGTTGCGACCGGCAGGCGAGGCACGCGTGGAACGTCGCTATCGCGGCGACACCCTCGTCCTCGAGACCGACTTTCACACGAGCACCGGCACCGTGCGCGTCGTCGACGCGATGCCGGTGCGAGGGCGCCATCCCGACGTCGTCCGCGTCGTCGAGGGGCTCTCGGGCGAGGTCCCGATGCAGCTCGAGCTCGTGATCCGGTTCGACTACGGCAGCATCGTCCCGTGGGTCAGACGGCTCGACGGACGGCTGCTCGCGATCGGCGGCCCCGACGCGCTCCTCCTCTGCACGCCCGTCGCCACGCGCGGCGAAGGCCTGACGACCGTCGCCGACTTCACCGTCCGCGCGGGCGATCGAATCCCCTTCGTCTTGACGTGGTACCCGTCGCACGAGCCGCCGCCCGAGAGCGTCGACGGCATCGAGTCGATTGGCGAGACGGAGAGCTGGTGGAAGGAGTGGTCGAGCAAGAACCGCGTGAGCGGTCCGTACCGAGATCTGGTCGTGCGGTCGCTCGTGACGTTGAAGGCGCTGACGTACGCGCCGACGGGCGGCATCGTCGCGGCGGGGACGACCTCGCTCCCGGAGACGCTGGGCGGGACGCGCAACTGGGACTACCGCTTCGCGTGGCTGCGCGACGCGACGTTCACGCTCCACGCGCTCACGCACGCCGGCTACATCGAGGAGGCGCAGGCCTGGCGCGACTGGCTCTTGCGCGCGGTCGCCGGCGATCCGTCGAAGCTCCAGACGCTCTACGGCCTCGCGGGAGAGCGTCGCCTCGAGGAGCTGACGATCCCCTGGCTCCCGGGCTACGAGGGATCGCGCCCCGTCCGGATCGGCAACGTCGCGACGAGCCAGCTCCAGCTCGACGTCTACGGCGAGGTCCTCGACGCCCTCTTCCATTCACGTCGGCTCGGCCTCGGCTGCGACGCGAACGCGTGGGCCCTCCAGCGCGTCATCGGCACGTGGCTCGAGTCGAACTGGCAACGCCCCGACAGCGGCCTCTGGGAGATCCGCGCCGAGCCGCGGCCCTTCGTGCACTCGAAGGTGATGGCGTGGGTCGCCTTCGACCGGCTCGTGAAGACGGTCGAGCAGGAAGGCCTCGACGGCCCCGTGGATCGCTGGCGCCGCGCACGCGCAGAGATCCACCGCGAGGTCTGCGAGAAGGGCTTCGACGCGAGCCTCGGCGCCTTCACGCAGAGCTACGGCTCGAAGCTGCTCGACGCGAGCCTTCTTCTCATCCCCGCGGTGGGCTTCTTGCCGCCCGACGATCCGCGCGTGAAAGGAACGATCCTCGCGATCGAGCGCGAGCTCTGTCAGGACGGCTTCGTCGTGCGATACCCGACCGTCGAAGGCCAGAACGCCGACGGCCTGCCCGGCCGCGAGGGCGCCTTCATCGCCTGCACGTTCTGGCTCGTCGACGCGCTGCTCGCGATCGGCCGCCGCGACGACGCCCGCCGCATCTTCGAGCGCGCGATCTCCGTCGCGAACGACGTCGGGCTGCTCTCGGAGGAGTACGACACGATCCGAGGCCGCCTCGTCGGGAACTTCCCGCAGGCGTTCTCGCACGTCGCGCTCGTCAACTCGGCGCGGCATCTCATGATGGGAGTGGCGAGCGAACGGTGCGGGACGTGACGTCGGGCCTCGGACCTCGGTACTGAGGAGGCTCCAGGTTCCGGGCTCCAGGCTCCAGGGGCACATCGTGCTCGTGCTCGTGCTCGTGCTCGCAACGGCGCTCGCACGAGTCGAGGCAAGTACGAGGTACGACGACGAGTACGAGTACGACGAGGAGACGCGCGACGCCTCGGCTCACGCGCGCGCGTAAGCGATGCGGCGGCGCGACCAGCTCCACGGCGCGCTCGGGATCATCGAGAGCGCGACCAAGCAGATCCCCACGAAGATCGCGTTCCACGTCGCCAGTACGCCGTGGCTCGACAGGACGAACGGCGACGCCAACAGCCACGTCCCGACGACCGCGACCAGCCACTGGAGCGCGGGTATGCGGAGCGACGCGAGCGACGCGTCGATCACGATCGCGCCGCAGACGAGCGCGTTCACCGCCTCCGCGCGACCGTGGGGCCACGCGTACGTCGAGAGGAAGAGCCAGAGACCGAGCGCTCCCGAGACGATTCGCGACCAAGGGGCGTCGTTCTCCGCCTCTTTCGCACTCGTCACTTCCATCGGGCCTCCTCGGCGCAGTGCGCCCTCGAGAGCTGCGTGTGCAGCGTCCATACCGATCGCAGGTCGGGCGCGCGGAAGCGGCGGCCTCGAGCGCGGCGCCTCGGGACGCGAGCAGAGGGGCCGCGTCGTGCCGATCCTTCACGGCAGAGCGCCACGTCGAGCGCGAGCGAAGTCGACGACATGCTCTGCCGGCGAATGCGCACGGATCCTCGGCCTCGCCTCCAGCACCGCAGCGAGGCGTCGCGTCCCGCGCATCGACGTCGCGCAGGCGCAGCGAAGCGCCGCGATGGTTGGCGCGGGGAGCGAGCGGAAGCGCTCACCGCGTGACGTCGCGCCACGCAGCGACCGCATTGTGCGCCGCCAAGACGGCGGGGTTTGTAGCCGTCGGCGGTGGCCCGCCCGATGCAGTCGGCCGCGCCCGCGAGTGAACCTCTTCCCATCCTACGCAAACCAGATCTACTGGGTCGCGATCGGCGCGATCGGGCTCGCGATCGTGGGTACGCCCACCGCGCTGATCGTGTGGGCGCGGACGCCCTACGCGACGGGGCAAGGAGATCCCGTCGAGCAGCCGGTGAAGTTCGATCACCGCCACCACGTCCGCGACGACGCCGTGACCTGCGAGTACTGCCACGGCGGCGCGATGAACTCGCCGATGGCGGGCATCCCCTCGACGTCGCTGTGCATGAATTGTCACTCGCAGGTGTGGCCCTCGAGCCCCGAGCTCGAGCCGGTGCGTCGCAGTTGGTTCGAGGACGAGCCGATCCGCTGGACGCGCGTCAACACGCTCCCCGACTTCGTCTTCTTCGATCACTCGGCGCACACCACGCACGGCGTCGGATGCGTGACCTGCCACGGGCGCGTGGACCTGATGGGGCAGGTCTACCAAGAGCACCCGCTCACGATGCGCTGGTGCCTCGACTGCCACCGCGAGCCGGAGAAGTACCTGCGCCCGCTCGACAAGGTCACCGACATGGAGTGGACGCCCGACCGGCCGCAGCTCGAGCTCGGACGCGAGCTGCGAGAGCGCCTCGGGGTTCGATCGCTCACGAACTGCACCGCGTGTCACCGCTAGGAGCGACATGGCCGATCATCGACCGAGCTCGCGAACCCCCAACGTCGCCTCGAGCGCGCCGACCGACGCCGGCGACGTCCGGCGTGCGCGCTCGGAGCAGCTCGCCGCAGCGCTCGGCGCGCTCTCCGATCCCGTGGCGCGGCGCGACTTCCTCACACGGATGGGAGCGGCCATCGCGCTCGCCGGGCTCGGCGGCTGCACCCGCGCACCGCGCGAGGAGATCGTCCCCTACGTGCACACGCCGGTGGGCGTGACGCCCGGCAAGGCACGCATGTACGCCACCGCGTCGACGCTCGACGGGTACGCGACGGGCCTGCTCGTCGAGAGCCACGTCGGACGCCCGACGAAGATCGAGGGCAACCCGCTCCACCCCGCCAGCCTCGGTGCATCCGGAGTCTTCGAGCAGGCCTCGCTCCTCGGCCTCTACGAGCCGAGCCGCACGCGCGGCATCAAGGAGCGCCGGAGCCCGACGTCGTGGACGCACCTCTGGCACGTGCTCGGGGCCTCGCGCTGGACGAAGGAGGGAGGGGCCGGGCTCTGGTTCCTGCTCGAGCCCACGTCGTCCCCGACGGCGCTCGCGCTGCTCGACCGGATCCGCGAGCGGCTCCCGCGCGCGACCATCCTCTTCCACTCTCCGACGTCGCCCAGGCACGTCTGGGAAGGCGCGCGGATCGCGTTCGGGCGCGTGCTCGAGCCTCGCTACTCCCTCGAGCGCGCCGACGTGATCGTCTCGCTGGACGCCGACTTCCTCGGCTCGGGCCCCGCGATGCTCCGCCTCGCGCGCGAGTTCGCCGATCGGCGCGACGTCCAGGGACCGAACGACACGATGAACCGGCTCTACGTCGTCGAGCCTCTCTACACGATCACGGGAGCCTCGGCCGATCATCGCCTCCGCGTCCGCGCGTGCGACGTCCTCGCGGTGGCGGCGCTGCTCGCCAAGGAGCTCGGTCTCCCGAAGCCGCCCGGAGCCGCCCCGCCCAATCTCACGGAGGCGGCCGTTCCCCACGAGAAGTGGATCGCCGCCGTCGCGCGCGATCTCCTCGCGCACCGAGGCCGGTCGCTCGTCATCGCCGGCGACGCGCAGCCGCCGGAGGTGCACGCGCTCGTGCACGTCATGAACGCGTACCTCGGAAACCTCGGCGTGACCGTGACGATGGCCCCGTCGCCGATCGCGGAGGCCGGAGAGCCGTCGCACGAGCTCGGTCGCCTCGCGGACGCGCTCGGCGCAGGCGAGGTCGACACCCTCGTCATCTGCGGGACCAACGTCGCGTACGCGTCGCCTACCGAGCGCGGCCTCGGGACGCTCCTCCCGCGCGCAGGGAAGAGCGTGTACCTCGGCATGTTCGAGGACGAGACCGCCGAGCTCTGCACGTTCACCGTCGCACAGGCGCACCCGCTCGAGTCGTGGGGTGACGCGCGGGCGTTCGATGGCACGGTCTCGATCATCCAGCCGCTCATCTCGCCCCTCTTCGAAGGACGCACCGAGCTCGATCTGCTCGCGCCGTTCGCGGGTCGACCGGAGACGAGCTCCTGGGATCTCGTGCGCGAGCGCTTCCGCAGCGACGCCGCGCGCGGGCGGCCCGCGCCCGAGGTGGAGCGGGCCTGGCGCGAGGCGCTCAAGCGCGGGATCGTGGAAGACACGGCGATACCGCCCGTCACGGTGACGCTCGACGTGCCCGCCGTCTTCGATCGCGTCCTCGGGCGCGCGAAGTCTCCGCCGCCTCCGACGCCCGGCGCGTTCGAGCTCGTCAGCCGCCCCGACCCGCGCGTGCACGACGGCCGTTACGCGAACAACGCGTGGCTCCTCGAGCTCCCCGCGCCGATCACGAAGCTCACGTGGACGAACGCCGCGACGCTCTCGCCGGCCACCGCGGCGAAGCTCGGCGTCGCGACCGGAGACGAGGTCGAGCTGCGCTCGGGCGTCCGCTCCGTCCGCGCGCCGGTGTTCGTCGTGCGCGGACAGGCCGACGACACCGTGGGGCTCACGCTCGGCTGGGGACGTCGCCGAGGCGCAGACCTCGCTCGCGGTCGCGGCGCGGACGCGTTCGCGCTCCTCACCGGCCCATCGTCCCAATCGCCGAGCGTCGAGATCCGCAAGACGGGCGCGAAGCGCGACCTGCCGATCACGCAGACGCATCACGAGCTCCACGGCCGCGACGAGGACATCCTCCAGCACGCGACCCTCGCCGAGCTCCGCGATCCGGGCGCCCGGAGGCACCACGACAAGAAGCGCCTCGCGCTCTACCGAAAAGAGCCCGGGCCCTCGCGGTGGCAGTGGGCGATGGCGATCGACCTGTCTCGATGCACGGGCTGCGGCGCGTGCGTCGTAGCGTGCCAGGCCGAGAACAACGTCCCGACGGTCGGCCCCGACGGCGTCTACCTGAGCCGCGAGATGCACTGGCTCCGGATCGACACCTACGCCGTCGGCGCGCCCGACGATCCGCAGGTCGCGGTGCAGCCGATGCTCTGCCAGCACTGCGAGATGGCGCCGTGCGAATACGTGTGCCCCGTCAACGCGACGGTGCACAGCCACGACGGCCTCAACGAGATGGTCTACAACCGCTGCGTCGGCACGCGGTTCTGCTCGAACAACTGCCCGTACAAGGTCCGGCGCTTCAACTGGTTCGACTACCACGAGCACGAGCCCGAGGTCCGATCGCTCGCCCACAACCCGGACGTCACCGTGCGCCAGCGCGGCGTGATGGAGAAGTGCACGTTCTGCGTGCAGCGTCTCCGCGAGTTCGAGATCGCGGCGGACCAAGGCCGCGCGAAGGCGCCGCCGCAGACCGCGTGCCAACAGACCTGCCCGACACGCGCCATCGTCTTCGGTGACATCCAGGACGAGGGCTCGCTCGTGAGCCGCCTGCAAAACGGCGACCGCGCATACGGCGCGCTCGCGAACCTCGGCACGGAGCCGCGCGTCCGTTACCTCGCGCGCATCCGCAACCCCAACCCGGAGCTGGCATGAGCGCGGCGACCTCGACGGTGGAACGAGAGCGCGACGAGCTTCGCGCCGACCCGGTGCTCATCCGCCCCGGCACGTACGCCGAGGTCACGGACGAGCTCCTGCGCGCCGTCCTGCGCCCTCCGCGGTGGATGCGGCCCGCGCTCATCGTGACGTTCCTCGGGACGCTCTACCTCTTCGCGGCGATCGCCTACACGGTGACGACCGGCATCGGGGTCTGGGGCAACAACATCCCGATCGCGTGGGCGTTCGGGATCACGAACTTCGTCTGGTGGATCGGGATCGGCCACGCGGGCACGTTCATCTCCGCGTTCTTGCTCTTGCTCGAGCAGAAATGGCGGACCTCCATCAACCGCTTCGCCGAGGCGATGACGCTCTTCGCCGTCATCCAGGCGGGGCTCTTCCCGCTGCTCCACCTCGGGCGGCCCTGGTTCTTCTACTGGCTCATCCCGTACCCGAACACGATGGCCGTCTGGCCGCAGTTCCGCAGCGCGCTCGCGTGGGACGTCGCCGCGGTCTTCACGTACTTCACGGTCTCGCTCCTGTTCTGGTACCTGGGCCTCGTCCCCGACCTCGCGGCCATGCGCGATCGCGCGCCGGAGCGATGGCGGCGCCGCCTCTACGCGATCTTCGCGCTCGGCTGGCACGGCTCGGCGCGGGCGTGGCAGCGGTGGCGCATCGCCTACGGCCTGCTCGGCGGCATCGCGACGCCGCTCGTCGTCTCGGTCCACAGCATCGTGTCGAGCGATTTTGCGATCTCCCAGCTCCCCGGCTGGCACTCGCTCGTGTTCCCGCCGTACTTCGTCGCGGGCGCCATCTACTCCGGGTTCGCGATGGTCGTCACGCTGATGGTGCCGGCGCGACGGCTCTACCGGCTCGAGCACGTCATCACGCCGCGTCACCTCGACGCGATGGGGAAGATGATGCTCGTGACGGGCTGGATCGTCACGTACAGCTACGCGATCGAGATCTGGACGGCGTGGTTCTCCGGCGAGCCGTACGAGATGTACACGTACCTGAAGATGCGGCCGGCGGGGCCTTACGCCTTCGTCTTCTGGACCGTCATCGTCTGCAACTGCATCACGCCGCAGTTCCTCTGGTCGCGGCGCATCCGGAGGAGCCCGGTCGCGCTCTGGATCGCGGCCCTGTTCATCCAGATCGGCATGTGGGCCGAGCGGCTCATGCTCATCGTGACGTCGCTCGCGCAGGACTTCCTGCCTTCCTCGTGGGGCCTCTACTGGCCGACGTTCGTCGACTGGTCGCTGCTCATCGGGACGATCTTCTTCTTCCTCTTCCTGTTCCTCCTGTTCCTGCGCTTCGTCCCGTTCATCCCGATCGCCGAGATCAAGGAGCTCAAACACGACCTCGAAGAGGAGGAGCACGCCCATGGCTGACGTGCTCATCGCAGAGCTCGAGTCGCCGGAAGGCGCGGTCGCGACGGCACGCCGCGTACGCGAGCTGGGCTACCAGCGCGTCGAGGCGTACACGCCGTTCCCGATCGCCGACCTCGACGTGGCGCTCGACATTCCACGCTCGAAGATCCCCTGGCTCGCTCTCGTCGGCGGCCTCACGGGCTGCGGCCTCGCGCTGCTCATCCAGTGGTGGACGAACGCCTGGGACTACCCGCTGAACGTCGGCGGCCGCCCCCTCGGGTCCTATCCGGCGTGGGTGCCGATCATCTTCGAGACGACCGTCCTGCTCTCGTCGTTCACCGCCTTCGCGGCGTGCCTGCTCGCCTCGCGGCTCCCGCGACTCGTGCACCCCGTCTTCGACCTGCCGGGCTTCGAGCGGACGAGCATCGACCGGTTCTGGATCGTGATCGGCGACGCGTTCGCCGCCGACGAGGACGTCCGCGCCGAGGAGCTCGCGACGCTGCGGCGGGAGCTCTCGCGACTCGGCGCGAACGTCATCCAGGCGCGCCTCGGCGAGGAGGTGGAGCGATGAGACGCGTCGCCGCCGTCGTCGTCTGCTGCGTCGTGCCCGGAGCCGCGCTCTCCGCGTGCGACAACCGCCAGGCCTTCCGGATGCCCGAGCCCGGGCTCGAGCGCATGCTCGTGCAGAAGCGCGCCGATCCGTACGAGCCGTCGACCGTGTTCCCGAACGGCATGGTCATGCAGCATCCGCCGCCCGGGACGGTCGCCGTCGACGACGACACCGACGAGCCGCCGCCGCCGATCACGCGCGAGCTCCTCGAGATGGGGCGCGATCGCTTCGACAAGACGTGCGCCGTGTGCCACGGCGTCGCGGGCAACGGCGTCAGCGTCGTCGCCGAGAAGATGGCCTTCCGGCCGCCGCCGAACCTGCACGAGCCGCGGTTTCGCGCGCTCTCGCGCGAGCGGATCTTCCAGGTGGCGACCGAAGGCTTCGGGCTGATGTCCGGCTACGCCGACCTGCTCGACACACGGGAGCGATGGGCCGTGGCGGCGTACGTCCAGGCGCTCCAGCTCAGCCGACACGCTCCCGTCGGCGAGCTTCCCCCCGCCATTCGCGAACGACTCGAGAGAGGCGCGCCATGACACGGGACACGAAGAGAGGCATCGTCACCCCGCTCGTGATCGGGCTCGTCGCGGCCGCGCTGACGGTCGTGTACGGGCTCTTCGAGCCGAAGCGCGTCGCCGTCGCCTACGTCGCGGCGTACGGCTTCGGCGTCGCGACCGTCCTCGGCGCGCTGGTCCTCTTGATGGTCTTCCACGTCACCGGCGCGCTCTGGTGGCGGGCGCTCCGACGCGTGCTCATCTCGGTCGCCGGCACGACGCCGATCTTCATCCTCCTGTTCCTCCCGATCGCCGCGACCCTCGCGCTCGCGTACCCGTGGCATTCGCCGGTGCCGGCGGAGCTCGACGAGCACCTCCGCGAGACGCTCCACCACCAGCGCGCCTGGAACAACCCCGGCTTCTTCCTCGCGCGATCGTTCCTCTACCTCGGCGCGTGGACGTTGCTCACGGCGTACCTCCGCAAGGCCGACGCGATGCACCTCGCCGATCCGTCGCCCGAGGTCGTCCGGCGCGAGCGGCAGATCAGCGCCGTCGGACTCCTCGTCGTCGCGTTCACGCTGACGTTCGCGTCGTTCGACTGGCTGATGTCGCTCCAGCCCGGCTGGTCGTCGAGCATCTTCGGGCTCTACGTCTTCACGTCGGGCCTCGGCTCCGCGCTGTCGGTCGTCGCGATCGCTTCGCACCTCGGCGTCCGCACCGGGCTGCTCCCCGCCGGCATCGGCCCCGACCACTTCGGCGCGATCGGCCGGCTGATGCTCATGGCCGTCATCCTCTGGACGTACATCGGCTTCTTCCAGCTGATGCTCGTCTGGATCGCGAACCTCCCGCACGAGGTGGGGTTCTACTGGGCGCGCTCGATCGGCTCGTGGAACGTCGCCAACTGGGTCCTGTTCCTCGGCAAGTTCGTCATCCCCTTCTTCCTCCTGCTCTCGCGCCCGCTGAAGCGCTCGCCGCGCCCTCTCGCGGCGGTGGGCGTGTGGCTCGTCCTCATGACCGCGGTCGACTTCGCGTGGATCGCGCTGCCCTCCATCGGCGTGCGGTTCTCGCCCCTCGATCTCCTCCCGTTCGTCGCGGTCTTCTCGCTCACGTGGGCGTACGGCGCGCACCTCGCGTACACGCGAGGCAGGGTCCCCGAGCGCCGCACCGAGTTCCTGGTCGATCCCGCACTCCAAGACGCGCTGAGGTACCGGTCGCCATGAGCACGACGGAGCACGACGAGTTCGTGGTCCGTCAGGCCCCGGACGTCGTCGATCGACGCAAGATCACCGCAGTGACCGTGGTCTCGATCATCGTCATGGTGGTCGCGGTCGTCGTGTCGTGGGCGCTGCTCGAGAAATGGCGCGCCGTCCCCGTCGAGCCGCCCGCTCCGCCGCGCCCCGCGCCCGCCACGATCGGGACGCTCGAGCAGTCGCTCATCCTCGACACGCGTCGGGGCCAGGTGATGCAAGAGGAGCAGGCCGCCGCCCTCCGTGGATTCGGCTGGGCGGACCGCGACGCGGGCGTGGCGACGATCCCGATCGACGACGCGATGAACCTCTACGTCGAACGGCCGCCGCCGCCCGATCGGGGGATTTCGCCGGCGGCGCCGACGACGACGGGCGTCGTCACGACGCCTCCGCCGCCGCAGAAGGAGGGTCGCTGATGGAGTTCATGCGCACGATCCTCGCGCTCCCGGCCGGAGCGTCCACGTTCGCCGATCGGGTCGACGGCCTGCACATCTTCGTGATCACCGTCACGATGATCATGTCCACGCTCGTCTTCGTCGCGGCGGCGTGGTTCACGATCCACTACCACCGCAAGCGGGACGATCAGCTCACGAAGCGCCTCTCCGCGAGCGCGTTCCGCGAGGGCGGGATCATCGGCGGGATCCTCGTCCTGTTCGTGACGTGGTGGCTCATCGGCTATCGGCAGTACATCGAAATCATGGAGCCTCCGCCGGATGCGGAGGTCGTGTACGTCGACGCGAAGCAGTGGATGTGGAAGTTCGCGTACGCCGACGGGCGCTCGTCGAACGACACGCTCACCGTCCCCGTCGGACGTCCGGTCAAGCTCGTCATGACGTCGCGCGACGTCATCCACAGCTTCTTCGTCCCGGAGTTCCGCGTGAAGCACGACGTCCTCCCGGGCCGATACGTCACGCTGTGGTTCCAGGCGACGAAGCCGGGTGTCTACCCGATCTGGTGCGCGGAGTACTGCGGCGTGAGCCACTCGCTCATGCGCGGTCAGGTCCGGGTGCTCACCGCGGCCGAGTACGAGCAGTGGAAGAGCGCCGGCTCCGACGTGATTCTCGAGGCGGACTGCGGCACCGGGCCGGGATCGTGCGGAGGCGCCGACCTCGCCGAGATCGGCCGCGCGGTGGCCGAGCGCCGGCAGTGCCTCGCCTGCCATACGCTCGACGGCCAGCCGCACATCGGGCCGACGTGGAGCCGCCTCTTCGGATCGACGCGCGAGCTCGCCGACGGACGCCGCGTCGTCGCGGACGAGGCGTACCTCACGCGCTCGATGATGGAGCCGAACGTCGATCTGGTCGCCGGCTATCGCGACGTGATGCCCGTCTACCAGGGCGTGCTCCAGCCCGCGGAGGCGGCGGCCATCGTGGAGCTCATTCGCTCCCTCCGTGACGGTCAGCCGCCGTCGGGAGTCTCCTTGCCGAAGCTCGAGATCGAAGCCGTCCTCGACGGAGGGACCTCACCGTGACCACGCTCGCACCGACCGTTCCCTCGCCGCGCGATGCGCTGCCGAAGGCGGCACAGCCGACGTACCTGAACGTCGAGACGACGCTCCGGTCGTGGCTGCTCACGACCGATCACAAGCGCATCGGGATCCTCTATCTCGTGAGCATCGTCGTGTTCTTCGCGCTCGGCGGCGTCTTCGCGCTGGCGATCCGGCTCGAGCACCTCACGCCGAACCCGACGCTCATGGACGCGATGACCTACAACCGCATGTTCACGCTGCACGGCGTGGTCATGGTCTGGTTGTTCCTCATCCCGTCGATCCCGGCGGTGTTCGGGAACTTCGTCCTGCCGATCATGCTCGGAGCCAAGGACGTCGCGTTCCCGAGGCTCAACCTCGCGTCCTGGTACATCTTCATGGCCGGGTCGATCATCGTGCTCGTCTCGACGATCTCGAGCGGCATCGACACCGGCTGGACCTTCTACCCGCCGTACAGCTCGTACAGCAACACGGCGGTCCCGACGGCGCTGTTCGGCGTCTTCATCATCGGATTTTCGACGATCATCACGGGCGTCAACTTCATCGTGACGACGCACACGATGCGGAAGAGCGGCCTCCGGTGGCTCCAGATGCCGCTGCTCGTGTGGGCCCTCTACGGGACGAGCATCATCCAGGTGCTCGCGACGCCGGTGCTGGGGATGGTCCTCCTCCTCGTCATGCTCGACAACGGCCTCGGCTGGGGCTTCTTCAACCCCGCGACCGGCGGCGATCCGGTCCTCTTCCAGCACCTGTTCTGGTTCTACTCGCACCCCGCCGTCTACATCATGATCCTCCCGTCGATGGGCGTGGTCAGCGAGGTCGTGACCACGTTCTCGCGGAAGAACCCATTTTCGTACAAGGCGATCGCCTACTCGTCGCTCGGCATCGCGTTCGTCGGCTTCCTCACGTGGGGACACCACATGTTCGTGTCCGGCATGAGCAAGTTCGACGCGGGCGCATTCGGCATCCTGTCGATGCTGGTCGCGATCTTCTCGGCCATCAAGGTCTTCAACTGGACGTGGACGCTGAAGGGAGGCGCGGTCTCGCTGAAGACACCGCTCCTCTACGTGTTCGCGTTCCTCTTCCTCTTCGTCTTCGGAGGGATGACCGGCGTGGCGGTCGCGGCGACGAGCCTCGACGTGCACTGGCACGACACGTACTTCGTCGTGGCGCACTTCCACTTCATCATGGTGGGCGGCGCCCTCACGGGGTTCCTCGCGGCGCTCCACTACTGGTTCCCGAAGATGACCGGGAAGATGTACTCGGAGCGGCTCGGGCTCCTCTCCGCGGCGCTCGTCTTCGCCGGCTTCTTCGCGACGTTCTTCCCGCAGTTCCTCCTCGGCAACGCGGGGATGCCGCGGCGCTACTTCAACTACCCGCCCCAGTTCCAGGTGCTGCACCTCGTGTCGACCAGCGGCTCCTGGATCCTCGCGGCCGGCCTGATCATCGCAGCCATCGTCCTCTTGTACGCGCTCAAGTGGGGACACCCCGTCGGTCCGAACCCGTGGGGATCGCGCTCCTTCGAGTGGCGCACGGACTCGCCACCGCCGAAGCACAACTTCCACCGCGAGCCGAACTTCGACGTCGGCACGTACGACTACACCCAGCCGCTCCTCGGAAAGTACGACGATCCGAGGCCTCTCCCCCCGCTCCCGCAGGACGTCGCATGACCACCGCGACCCATCACGAGCCCGCCGCGATCGGCCACGAGGCGCCGCACCTCGAGCACTTCGAGGACCTCGAGAAGCAGGCGCACGCGTCGCGCCTCGGCATGTGGATCTTCCTCGCGACCGAGGTGCTCCTCTTCGGCGGGGCGTTCGCCCTCTTCGCGAGCTACCAGGTCGTCTTCCCGGAGGCGTTCCGGTACAGCATCCACCACAACGCCAAGCTCCTCGGGAGCCTCAACACCGGGGTGCTCCTCGTCAGCAGCATCTTCGTCGCCGCCGCGGTCCACGCGCTGCGAGGCGGCAGGAGCAAGCTCGCGGCTTGGCTCGTCACGGCGACGATGGCGCTCGGGTTCGCCTTCCTCGGCATCAAGTCCATCGAGTACAGCCGGCACTTCGCGGAGGGCATCTTCCCCGGCGGCGTCGGCAGCTTCTTCCAAGAGCACCGAGGACCGGGCTTCCCGGAGTTCTGGACGCTCTACTACGGGATGACGGGCCTCCATGCGATTCACGTCACCATCGGCATCGGCGTGCTGGCCTTCCTCCTCGCCGGCATCGTCCGAGGGAAGCTCACGCACGTGAACTCGCATCGCCTCGACATCGGCGCGATCTACTGGCACCTCGTCGACGTCATCTGGATCTTCCTATGGCCGCTGTTCTACCTCGCATGAGCTCCGTCGCCTTTCCCCGATCCGTCACCTGGACCGGCGTCGCTCTGATCGCGCTGTGGCTCGCGAGCTTCGGGCTGTCGTTCGTCGACCTCGGGGACGCCGCGCTCGTGGTGGCGCTCGTCATCGCGGCCGTCAAAGCGGTGCTCGTCGTCGCCTTCTTCATGGAGCTCGCCTACGAGCCCTTCCCGATGAAGCTCGCGCTCCTCTCGGCGGCGGCGATGCTCGCCATCCTGATCGCGCTCATGGCGGCCGATCTCGTGACTCGCGACACGCCGCCGCTATTGCCGTACCGCGCGCCCGCGCCCCAGTCCTGACCCGGTCCGAGCGCCTCGCTTCGCTCGTGCGGGGAACACGCGATGCAGAAGCGCCGCGTCGTCCCCACGCGCGAACGAACGGAGCGCTTCCATGGACCGAGCTCGTCTACCCGACCTTCTTCGCCCGCCCTCCGCCCTGCTCGCGATCGGTGCGCTGCTCGCGAGCTTCGCCATCGGCTGCGGAGGCGAACGCCGACCTCCGGCGGCGTCCGTTCGAACGACCGGCGCAGAGCAGCAGCTCGCGTCCGTCATACGGATCGAAGACGCCTGCAGCATCCCCACGGAGCCCGAGGCGCAGCCGATGTTCGACTTCGACTCGGCGCAGCTCCGCGAGCGTGGCGAGCGCATCGTGAGCGCAGTCGCGAGCTGCCTCACCGCAGGGCCGCTGAGCGAGGCCGAGGTCGTCGTCATCGGACGGACCGACCCGCGAGGCTCGGCGGAGTACAACGAGCAGCTCGGGCTGTACCGCGCGGAAGCGGTCCGCCTGCGCCTCGTCGAGCAAGGCGTCCCGGAGCATCGGATCCGCGTCGTTTCACGCGGCGAAGAGCTCGCTCACCCGAACGCCGACCGGTGGCAGCTCGACCGGCGCGTCGACATCGTCATCACCAGCCCCGACGCGCTCCCGAGCCCCGAGCTCCCTGCTCGAGACGACGCTCGCGACGTGCGCGAATAGGCGAAAGACCGAAGCTCGGCGGGGATCCGAGGCGCGCACGGAACGCTCGATGCACGCACGAGCGTCACGAATTTCCAAGCGGAGGAGATCATGCAGAACATCGAGTCCCAACCGACGCCGGTCCACGAAGAGCTTCGCCGAGAGCGCGTCGGTCGCGGCGTCGCCGTCGGTGGCTCTGCGGTGGAGGCATTGCTCGGCATCACGGCCGTGGTGCTCTCGATCCTCGGCCTCGCGGGGGTGCTGCCGGTGATGTTCGCGTCCATCGCGATCATCGCGGCGGGCGCTTCGCTCCTCTTCGAGGGAGTGGCCATCGGCGCGAGCACGAGCGTCGGTGCCGAAGGTCACGAGCGAGCAGGGGCGATGAGCGGTGTCGGCGCGGAGGCGCTCGCAGGCCTCGGCGCGATCGCGCTCGGTATCCTCAGCCTCGTACGCACCGATCCGAACGTGCTGCTCCCCGTCGCGGCCATCGTCCTCGGCGCAGGAGTCCTCTTCTCGGCGAGCGCGCCCGCCGAAGCCGCCGAGACGTCTCGAACGGGAGCCGGGCGTGAGTCGGTCCTCGCGGCCGCGGGAGTCCACACGCTCGTCGGCCTGGGCGCGATCGTGCTCGGCATCCTGGGCGTGCTGAAGATCGCGCCGCTCACGATGACGCTCGTGACGTCGCTCATCATCGGGGCCGGCCTCTTGCTCAGCGGTGCAGCGGTCGGCGCGCGCGTGGTCGGCATGTTCCGTCACGGAACGTGACGCGGCCGAGCGGTTTCACAGGAAGATTGGAAGGGCGGAAGGGAAGATGCTCTTCCGATCTTCCCGTGATCCCCCGGTCAGCCGACCTTCGGCTCGTACGTCGAGATCACCTCGACCGCGCCTTCGGGTCTCTCGCCGGGCGCGGGCGGGGCGAGCGCGCCTCCCAGGTCGGCGACGACGACGGTGATGTTGTCCGTGCCGCCGCGCGCGTTGGCGAGCGCGACGAGCGCGTGGGCGGCGTTGTCCGGCCGGCGCGACGAGAGCACGATGTCTCGGATCTCCTCGTCGGTGACGTGCGTCGTGAGCCCGTCGGAGCACAAGACGAGACGGTCGCGGTCGCGGAGCTCGAACCTCCCGAGCGCGACCGCGAGGTCCGGCTGGTGCCCCATCGCCTGGAGGATGACGCTCCGGAGCGGCGAGTGGCGCGCGTCTCTCGGATCGAGCACGCCGCTGTCGACGAGGAGCTGCGCGAGGCTCTGATCGTGCGTGAGCTGAGCGATTTCCGCGCCGCGGACGAGATAGGCCCTCGAGTCGCCCACCTCCGCGACGTACGCACGTCCCCCGCGCACGAGGACGGCCGTGAGCGTCGCTCCCATCGTCGCGTGGTCGCGCTCTCCGCGCTTGCGTACGGCCTCGTGCGCCGCATGGACCGCGGCCGACAGGAACGCGTCCCGCGGCGTGACCGGAGGTGCATCCGCGATCTCGCGCGTGACCGTGTCGACGACGAGGGCGCTCGCGACGTCACCCGCCCAGGCGCCGCCCATCCCGTCCGAGACCGCGAGCAGGACGCCGCGCTCCCCGACCTCGAACCGCGCGTGTGCGTCGTCCACGAGCCGCAGGCCGCGCGTCAGGTCGGCGACGACGAATGCGTCCTCGTTCTTCTCCCGGACGAGACCGGGATGCGTCACGGCAGCGACGCTGACGTAATGCGCCGGAAGCGCCGCGGTAGCCATGAATCCGGGTGATGCACGAGCTCGGCCGGCCCGAGGTCCGGACCGGCTCGGCGGGAGGACACGAAAACTCTCGGGAGATCGCGGGCGGGGCTCGGCCGCGGCGGCAGCCGTGCGCTTCTCGGCGGCCCCGGCCACGGGCCAACGAGCCACGGTGGGGCGGTCGGGGTGTCTCGCCCAATCAGGAACAGACCAGCCCTTCTGTGTGCTAAGAGGAGGCCGCCCTCATGGCCCGTCCCCTCGTCGTCGCCCGAAACGTGAAGAAATCGTTCCAGCACATGGGACGCACGCTCGAGGTGCTGCGTGGGATCGACCTCACCATCGAGGAGGGCGAGATGGTCGGCATCGTGGGGCAGTCCGGCGCGGGCAAATCGACGCTGCTCCACTGCATCGGGACGCTCGACGTCATCACGTCCGGCTCACTCAGGATCGACGATGCCGAGCTCAGCGAGCTGTCGAGCGCCAAGCTCGCGGCGCTCCGGAACCGGACGATCGGCTTCGTCTTCCAGTTCCACCACCTCTTGCCGGAGTTCAACGCGCTCGAGAACGTGATCATGCCGGGCCTGATCCAGGGCCGGTCGAGGCGCGAGATGGAACCGCGCGCGGCCGCGCTCCTCGAGGAGGTCGGCCTGAAGGACCGAATGCTCCACCGTCCGGGCGAGCTCTCCGGCGGTGAGCAGCAGCGCGTGGCGCTCGCGCGTGCGCTCGTGCTCGACCCGAAGCTGCTGCTCGCCGACGAGCCGACGGGCAACCTCGACTCGCGCACGAGCGACCAGATCCACCAGCTCTTCTTCAGCGTGAACGAGCAGCGCAAGACGACGATCGTGATCGTCACCCACAACGCATCCCTCGCCGCGGGGATGCCGCGCGTCGTCACGCTCCGCGACGGCCGCGTCGAACGCGACGAGCGCCGACGCGCCTCTCGGCCCGACGCGCCGAAGTCCGACATCGCCGAGCGGACCGGCAAGGTCGAGGTCTGAGGTTCGGGGCGCTCGAGCTCTCCCCATCCAGGACGTGGCAGGTCACGACGTCAGTCGCGCCAGCAATGCCGCGGCCGCCGGGTTGCCCGTCGCGCTCTGGAGAGCCGCGATCGCGGCGGCGCGGAGTCGTTGGCTGCGCGACGCGTCGCCTTCGAGGAGCGCGCCGACGCGCGCAATCGCGGCGTCGTCCATACCGCCGATCTCGCGGAGCCCCACGAGGGCCGCGGCGCATACGCCGTCGTCTTCGTGATCGAGCAAGCCGACCAGGATCGGCTGCGCCTTTCGTCCCCAGACACGCGCGAGCGCGCGAGCGGCGGCCCGACAGACGTGCGCCGACGGGCTCGCGGCGTACTTCACCGCGAGATGACCGATGGCATCGTCGTGGACGGTCGGCACGCTGAGCAAGAGGTCCTCGGCGAGCTCCGGCGCACCGGCGTGTTGCCCCGACACGACGGCGTCGTAGATCCTCTCGAGAGCTGCGCGCAGGATCGGCAGCGCGGGCTCGCCGATCGCCTTCATCGTCGTCACGAACGCGATGCGGGCCTGCGGCTCGACGGTTCCCCTCGCTCGCGCGCCGTAGAGCGCATGCGCGCCCGGCGTCCCCACGGCCGTGACGAGCTCGGCGGCCGCTTCGCGGCCCTCGTCGCCCGCGAGCGCCCGCTGCGCGACGGGCGCGAGGATCTCGGGATCCGCGAACGCACGACGGACGCGCACGAGCGCCGCACGCCCTCCCTCGTCGCCGGCCTCGAGGCGCGCGTCGAGCCCCTCCAGCACGGCGTGGACGAGCGGGAGAGGACGAACGTCGCCTCGTCGAGCGAGGATGCGGATCGCTCCCTCGAGCTCCACGAGACGTGTGGCGAACGTTCCGCGATCGCGCTCGCGAGCGAGATCACCGAGCCACGAGGCCGCGTCCGTCGAGAGCGCCGCCGCGGCAGCCTCGGCCCCGGTCGAGACGCGCGCGTCGCTCGTGGAGCGCGCGCCGCGCGCGGACGCCTCGAGCACGTCGGGCCTGGACGCCCGCGGGCCGGCCGTGCGCGCCACCGGCATCGAACGGATCGACGGGACCGACGCGCGATCGAAGTTGCCGGTGCTCCTCATCGAGCCGACCGACGTGCCCTCCGGGACGAGGAGCGCCTTCAGCTCCGCGCGGAGCTCCTGCATGTTCTGGTGCCGGTCCTCGCGACGCTTCGAGAGGGCCTTCATCACCAGCTTCTCGAGCCGCGGGTCCACGTCGGGCCGTTTCGCGGAAATGGGCGGGGGCGGCGCGTGGACCTGCTTGTGCCGGATGGACTCCACGTCGCGCCCCAAGAACGGCACCGTGCCGGTCGCGAGCTCGTAGAGCATGATCCCGCACGCGTACACGTCGCTCCGCGCGTCGAGCTCCTGCCCGAGGCACTGCTCCGGCGACATGTACACGGGCGTCCCCGCGAGGCGCTGCGCGACCTCGCCGGAGACGCTCGGAGGGACGGCGAAGCCGAAATCGAGGACCTTCACGTTCTCGACGAGGTTGCCGTCGTCGTCCTCGCGCGTCGTGATCATGACGTTGTCGGGCTTCACGTCCCGGTGGATCAAGCCGCGGGCGTGCGCGTGACCGAGCCCCGCGCAGACCTGGAGCATGATCGAGACGGCCCGCTTCGTCTCGGGCGGCTTCCTCTCCCGGACGAGGATCGAGCGGAGGGTCGTCCCTTCGACGAAGGCCATCGCGATGTAGAGCAGCCCGTCCGGCTCCTGCCCGAAGTCGAAGATGTGGACGAGGTTCGGATGATCGAGCCGGCTCAGCGCGAGCGCCTCGTCGTAGAAGCGATTGCAGAACGCAGCGTCGCGCTGGAAGGCCTCGTGGAGGACCTTCACGGCGACGATGATGCCGAGCCCGGTGTGACGCGCACGGTAGACGGCGCCGATGCTCCCCTCGCCGACGACGGACAGGATCTCGAAGCGTCCCTTCGCGAGCGTCCGCCCGACCATGGCGTCCGGCGAGACGTGCGGAAACACGGGCGCCGTCTCGACGTCGTCCTCCTCCCACGGATACACGCGAAGCGCGTGGCCCCTCTCGCTCTCCGTCCCGAGCGGCTCGGCGAGAAGCCGAAGCGGCGCCTCCGCACCAGGACTGTGGACCTCGAGCATGTGGGGGCCCTCGCCCTGCGGGGGAGTCTTCAGCTTGACCCAGACGTGCCGACCGACGTGGGAAGCCTCTTCGAGCGCACGCGCTTGCTCGCCCGGAAGGGCCGCGACGAGGATCGGCAGCGGTCGAGGCATTCGGGGAAACGATACCAGGTCGGCCTTGGGGCCTGGAGCCCTCCAGGCCTCCAGCACGCCAGACCTCAGACCTCAGTCCTCAGTCCTCAGCTTTCGGTCCTCGTTCTCCGCCCACCTCCGGCGTCTCTGAAAATCCGCTCGACGTCGCTCTCGAGGTGCGCCGCACACACGCCTTCTCTCCTCGATTCGCCGAAGGGCCACACCCAGGTGAGCGTGTCCATCGACACGCCCGGACACACTTCGTCTTCCCGCCTTGGCGCGGCTCGATGAGAGTGAGACGAGGCGCTGCCCCCGCGCCCCCCTGGAGCCTGGAGCCTCTCCAAGCTGAGGCCTGAGGCCTGCCTACCACCGCACGACGACCTCGCGCGGCTGCACGATCGCTTCGCAGTTGTCCATCCGGACGGCCACCGGCAGGCTCACGCTGCCCGTCGGCTCCTTCGACGTGACTTCGACCTGCGGAACGATCTGCTCCGGTCGGAGGCTCCGGACGATCTCCGGAGGGCAGACGAGGCGTACGTCGACCTCGGCGGGGAGAGTCTTGCCCTTCGGTTGGCCGATGACGGCGACGGGCAGCCTCGGGAAGACACGCTCCGCGACCTCGCGCGCGATCTCCGCCGTCACGATGATGCTCGCGGGCTCGACCTTGAGACGCGGGCCCGGCCGCTCGATGGCGAGCGGACGCGGATAGATGCCCTCCGCGCTGATCGTGCGGACGTCGAAGGCCTCCGCGCGCACGTGTTGGAGGACCATCACGTCGCTCTGGGGGCCGCGGACCTTCACCGTCTTCGGCTCCGCGACGAGCGGCCCCTTCACGACGTAGCCGTCCGCGGGGGTGCCGACGACGCTGAGCTGGACGGGCACGTCGCGGGTGATGCGCGGCTCCCACTTCAGCTCGATCGACGGCGGATCGAACTGCTCGACCTCCACCCGCACGCCCTCCGGGAAGCGGACCATCTTCGGATGGAAGACCACGTGCTCCGGCGAGTCGCGGAGATCGAGGATCATGTGGACGGCGCCGCCCCGGAGGTTCTCGATCGTCTGCTGCGATCCGCGCACGTAAACGCGGACGTCGCGCGGAATCGATCCGACGAAGACCTTGTCGCCGGTCTCGGGCGGGAGGTTCACCTCGAGGTCGACCAAAATCGAGCCGCGCGCGTCCTGACCTCCGTGGACGAGCGAGTAGAGCACGAGCGCGAACGCGAAGCTGAGCAGCTTCAGGTTCAGGTTCTCGAAGAGCATCGACTTCAGGCGGCTCCACATCGGATCAGGCTCCGGGCTCCAGGCTCCAGGCTCCAGGGACAATGCGCAGCGCGCTCTTCTCGAGCTCGAAAGACACCGAGCGCCAGGAGGCTCGAGCGGTGCAACCGAGACAGCTCCGGCTTTGTTCCTGGAGCCTGGAGCCTGGAGCCTGGAGCCTCCTAGTCATTCCCCTCCTTCGGCGGTGGCGGCGGGGGTGACGAGCTCCGCTGCATGGGCACCGGTGTCGACAGCGGGGTCGTGAGCGTTTGCTTGGCGGGAGGCGAGATCGGCAGCGGGGTCGGGATCGGCGTCGAGATCGCCGGCGAGGGCTGCATCGGTCTCGTGGCGCCGAGCTCCGAGATTCGCTGCGCGGGGACGGAGTCCTCCGGGATCACCGACCGGCGGCCCACGTCGAGGCCGACGGTGAAGCCGCCCGATTTCTCGCGCTGCTCTTCGCGGAGCGGAGGGACGCCGCTCACGCGCTCGAGCGTGGCGGGCGTGGGCGGCAGGGTGATGCGGAGGGCGCCCGGGGTCGGGGTGATCGAGCTGCGGCCCTTGCCGGGCTTCTTCTTCGCGCGCGTACGCTCGCCGAAGACGCCGACGAGCACCTGCTTGAGCGAGGCGCCGTCGAGGTTCGGGACGATGTTGCCGTTGAAGCAGAAGCTGATCGTGCCTCGCTCCTCCGACACGACCACGACGACGGCGTCCGTCTCCTCCGTGATGCCGAGCGCGGCGCGGTGACGGGAGCCGAGCGACTTGTCGACGACCTTCATGTCCGGCATCGGGAAGAACACGCCGGCCTTCGCGATGCGGAGGTTGCGGATGACGACGGCGCCGTCGTGGAGCTTGTTCAGGCTCTCGGGGATGAAGAGGCTGACGAGCAGCTCGCGCTGGACCTGCGCGTCGATGTTCGTGCCTTGACCGACGACGAACTCGTCGAGGTTCGCGTCCTGCTCGAAACAGATGAGAGCGCCGATACGGTGGCGCGCGAGCTCCGTGGCCGCGGCGACCACCTCGTCGATCACGCGCGTCTCCTGCTGGCGCGCCATCCCCGAGAAGAACGCGCGCGACCCGACGCGCATGAGCGCGCGGCGGATGTCGTTCTGGAAGACGACGACGACGATGAGGATGACGGAAGAGAGGAGCGACGAGAGGAGGTTGAAGAGGGTGAGCAGGCCCGCCCACTTCGCGATGACGTAGACGAGGAAGATGACACCGAGGCCGGTGCCCATCTGCATCGCACGCGTCCCGCGGAGGACGAGGAGCGTGCGGTAGACGACGTACGTGACGATCAGCAGATCGGCGACGTCGACGAGGATCTGAATCACCGGTCGCGCGGCGAAAAGGTGGCGCAGCCCCTCGAGCATCAGATCTTCCTCCGGGGGGTCCCGAGGACGATCTCCATGTCGATGGCCTGGCGCGTGGCGCGGACGTCGTGCACGCGAAGGATCTGGACGCCGCACCGCACCGCGTGGAGCGCCGCCGCGATCGATGCGCCCTCGCGCTCCTGCGGTCGCGCCTCCCGATCGACGAGCGTGAGGAAGGACTTCCGGCTCGCGCCGACGAGCACCGGCACCTCGCCGCGCTCGGCGACGCGGGCGACGAGCTCGTGCGCGCGACGCAAGAGCTCGAAGCTGTGACGCGAGGCCTTCGAGAAGCCGAGCCCGGGGTCCATGACGAGCGCCTCGCGCGGGACGCCGAGCTCGCCGGCCCGGGCCGCCGCGCGCTCCCACTCGGCGACGACGTCCTTCACGACGTCGCCGTACGCGCCGAGCGGCCACTCGCCGTACCCGGTCATCTTCTCCTGCGGCGCGCGCGCATGCGAGAGCACGAGGCTCGCGCCGCTGCCCGCGACGACGCGCGCGATGTCCTCGTCGGCGAGCAGCGAGACGTCGTTCACGGCCTGCGCGCCGGCGTCGAGGCACACTGCCGCGACCTCCGCGCTCGTGGTGTCGATCGAGACGCATGCGCCGCGGCTCACCGCGTGGCGTACGACGGGGAGCACGCGCTCGATCTGCTCGCGCGCAGGTACGGGCTTGCTCCCCGGTCGCGTCGACTCGCCACCGATGTCGATGATGTCGGCGCCCGCGGCGAGAAGCTCGTCCACGTGCGCGCACGCGAGTGCCGGCTCGAACCAACGCCCCCCGTCGCTGAAGGAGTCGGGCGTCACGTTGCAGACCCCCATCAGGGCTGCACCGCGGCGAGCCACGGCCCCTCGAACGACGCTGGCGAACCTCGACCTTCGCGTCGTCATGACCATCTAACCCCGTAGCAAGACGCACGCCGACGGGCAACCCTCGAACTCCACCCACGTCTTCGCCGAATTGGCGCTCGTGGAGCGACCTCGCCGGCTCGGTCCTTCGACGTGGCTTTCGGGCGTGGAGCACCACGCTCGACGACCGTCAGGATGGTCGGGTCTCGCGGACCGGCGAGCGCGTCGCGCGCGGCCTCGATGGCCGCAGCTCCTGCGCGGTCCTCGTGAGCCGGCGCAGCGCACGGAGCTGGCTCTCGAGCTCTTCGGTCTCGAGCGCCGAGGCGATCGCCGCCTGCGCCTTGCGCCAGATGGGGAAGCCGCGCGCGAGCGCGGAGCGTCCCGCGCGCGTGAGGCAGACGATGCGCTCTCGACGATCGTGCTCGCCAGGGACGAGACGGACGAAGCCGAGACGCTCGAGCACCGCGAGGTTCCGCGACAGCGAGCTCTGCTCGAGCACGAGCGTGTCGGCGAGCGCGCGGATCGTCGGCGGCGCGTCGTCCGCGTGGGCGAGGGTCGCGAGCACGGTGAACTGCGTCGACTTGAGCCCGATCTCGTCGAAGTAGGCGTCGAAGAGCTGCGTGACCGCCCGAGAGGCCCGCCGCAGGTTGTAGCAGGCGCACGTCTGGCTCATCTTTGCGCAGTCGGCCGCAGTGGGACCGGAGCGCGACGCGGCAGCGGGCTCCTTCGCCATCTTTTCCAGCATTATCGCCCGCCCGGTGCCCGTCAAACGACGGCGGCTCGCCGCCGGGTCGCGCAACATTGCGTGTTTGTGCGATGTTGATGTGGATGTCGCCGCCGCCGACCGCTCCACCGTCGAACGTCCCGCTGCCGTCCGCCTCGTGGTCGAGCGACGAGTCGTTCGCCAAGAGCCTGTTCGTCGGCTCGCCGGCGGAAGGGCTCGTCTTCCCGTGGCCCGAGCCGAGCCGCGCCGAGATCGACCAGATCAACTCCGTCCTCGACGGCATCCGCCGATTCGCCGCACGCCACATCGACCCGTCGCGCATCGACCGCGAGGCGGCCATCCCACGCGAGGTCATCGACGGCCTCCGCGATCTCGGCCTCTTCGGGCTCGCCATACCGAGGGCGCACGGCGGCGCCGGCATGGGAATGACCGCCTACGCGCGCATCATCCAGGAGCTCGCCGCCATCGACGGCTCGGTGGCCCTCACGGTGAGCGCCCACCAGTCGCTCGGCCTCGCGGCGCTCCACTTCTTCGGGAGCGAAGAGCTCAAGGCCGCGTACCTGCCGAAGTGCGCGCGCGGCGAGGTCCTCGCCGGGTTCGCCCTCGTGGAGGTGGGCGCCGGCAGCGACGCCGGAGCCATCCAGACGCGCGCCGACCGGGAGGGGGACGTGTACGTGATCAACGGCGAGAAGACGTGGGTCACGAACGGCGCGATCGCCGACCTCTTCACCGTGATCGCACGCACCTCGCCGGCGGAGGACGGCGCGAAGCCGCGCCTCACCGCTTTCCTCGTCCCGCGCGGCGAGGGCGTCACGACGGGCCCGGCCGAGCCCACGCTCGGGCTTCGAGGCACCTCGACCACGACCATCCTCTTCTCGGGAGCCCGCGTCCCGACGGGCAACGTCCTCGGAGAGATCGGGCGCGGGTTCAAGGTGGCGATGGAGGTCCTGACGAGCGCCAGGCTCGCGCTCGCCTCGAGCTGCATCGGCGCGGCCAAGCGCCTCGTACGCCTCGCCGTCGAGCGCGCGACCGAGCGAAAGACGTTCGGGCGGACCATCGCGGAGTTCCCGATCATCAAGGACAAGATCGCGGCGATGTCGGCCGACATCTTCGCGCTCGAGAGCATGACCTATCTCACGACCGGCCTCGTCGACGCGGGCCGGACGGACTTCTCGATCGAGAGCGCGATCTGCAAGGTGTTCGGGTCCGAGACCCTCTGGCGCGTGGCGAACGAGTCCGCCCAGATCGCCGGCGCGCTCGGCTACACGCGCAACGCCCCCTGGGAGCGCATGATCCGCGACGCCCGCGCGACCATGGTCTTCGAGGGCACGAACGAGATCCTGCGCTGCTTCATCGCGCTGTCCGGAATGCAGGGTCCCGGCCGCGAGCTCGAGGACGTTTCGAAGGCGATGCGCGAGCCCATCAAGGGCTTCGGGCTCCTCAGCGACATCGCGATCCGCAAGGCCCGGAGCGTCCTCTCGCGCGACCGCCTGACGCGCGCCCATCCGACGCTCGGCCGCGAGGCGCAGCTCGTCGTCACCTACTCGCAGCAGCTCGCGAAGGCGGTCGATCGCCTCCTCCGCCGGCACGGCAAGAACATCGTCGAGATGCAGTTCTCCCAGAAGCGCGCGGCCGACATCGCGGTCGACCTCTACGCTCTCACGAGCTGCATCTCCCGCACGACCCGCGCCATCGAGAAGCGAGGCGAGGAGGGCGCCCGCCGCGAGATCGACCTCCTCACCATGTTCGCGCGCGCGGCCGACAAGCGCCTCTCCGCGAACCTCCTCGCCTTCGAAGAGAACGACGACGAGCTGCGCAAGGCCATCGCCCACAAGGCGTGTGCCGATGGGGGCTACCCGCTGGACATTCTCTAGAGGCTCCAGGCTCCAGGCTCCGGGCTCCAGGGAAAAGCGCTTTTCGCGTCAGGACGGGCTCCGGCACATCGCCACCGTCCTCGTCTCTGTCGAGGCGTCGAGTACGCATCAGCAGCTTCGAGCGCGCGGTGGCCTTGGGCCCCAATGGCGTTGGCCGTCGGCTCTCCAATCACCCGGAGCCTGGAGCCTGGAGCCTGGAGCCTGGAGCCTGGAGCCTGGGGGGGCGTCAGCGCGCGCACTGCTCCGGTCGCCACACGTGCGCGACCTTGCCTCGGACGAAGCGCACGCAGAACGACGGGTAGCGCAGCTCGAACGAGCCTGCGCGGCCGAGGGAACGCTCGGCGAGCGGCTTGCCGGCGATCTTGACGACGTCCTGCTTGGACATGCCGACGTCGATGCCGTGGCTCGAGCGCTCGTAGGAGAACGTGACGTCGGCCACGCCGAGCGCACGCTCGGCGTCCGTCGAGCGCTTCACGCGGAGGCGTCGCTCGGCGACGTAGCGAGCCGGCTGTCCCTTGGTCGGCTCGTACCGAGCGACGACGAAGTCGAGACTCGTGACGTCGAACGCGTGGAAGAACCACCGCGGGTGGCCGGCCTTGCCGTACCGCTTCTCGAACTCGCGCTCGACCGCCTCGCGTGTCTGCACCGCGGTGTGGAGGTCGACCTCGAGCAAGCCGACCTCGTCGAACTTCTCGAGGGAGACGTCGGAGAACGACTTCGGCACCACATGCCGATCGCCGGAGGTCGTACGTGACGACGCGCATCCTCCGCCGCCGATCAGGGCCGTCGTGAGCGCCAGTACAGCAACGCTCGAGAGCCGTTTCACGTGCGTCTCCTGAGAGATCCTCCCTTTTACTTTCTAATGAATCACGGACCGCGTTTCGTCGAGCGAGAAAGACGCGTTCCGATGCGGTCACTCGCGACGTCAGCTCGTGACGCGCGCCGCTCTCTCCGACACGCGGAGGATCGACGCGCCGAGCGGGTCGTCCGGAACGACCGGGACGGCCCCCTCGAGCGTCCAACGGACGAGCCCACGGCCGGGGCTCGTCTCGATCGCCGGCGAGTGCGCCACGGGTGTGAAGGTGTCGTGCTCGACCCAGCCGATGGCCACGCGCACCACCGCACGCTCCGGGAGCCCGCGAAGGACGAGCTCTCCGGCGGCGGGGTCGCAGGCGACGTCGCGCGTGTGGTGCTCCGGCCCGTCCCACGTCGGAACGAAGATCGCGGCTCGCACGACGAAGGACCGCGCCGACAGCTCCTTCCGCTTCTCCTCCGAGAGGCGCCACCAGACGTACGACGCACCGCGCTCACCCTCGATCGGGATGGCGATGCACTCCGCCTCCGAGGACACGTCGGCCGGCTCGGCGCGCTGCTCGTACCGCCGGAGGGTCGGGGGCTCTTCGAGCTCGTGCGCGGTGTCGGACGGCGAAGCCTCCACCCGCGGCGTCTCCGGCGGCGCCGCCGGAGACGCCGGTGTCCTCGTGCCCGACTCCGGCTCGGCCGGCTGCGACGCCGGGACGGACGCCCCTTCGTCGGACCGGGCGCCGAGGTGCGCACCGATCTCCGCACCGATCTCGTCGACGCGCGACGTCACCTCCGGCTCGACCTCGCGCTCCGTCGCCGCCGGAGGCTCCTCGACCGGCGGCTCCTCGACCTCCGGCTCCGGCGGGAGCGGCCGCGGCGGCGGGACGTAGTCCTTCGCCTGGAGCTTCTCGAGCAGCGCCCGTGCACGCGCGTGGTCGGGCTCGTTCTCGAGCACGCGCTCGAGCGTCTGAATCGCACGATCCTTGTGGCCCTGCGACGCGTAGATCTCCGCGAGCGTCACCGTCGGGATCGCTTGCGGCTCGGGCCGAGGCACCTGGGGCAACGGAGGGCCGAGCGCGCTGCGCAGCCGCTCGGCCGCGTCCGGCAAGTGAAGGCCGCGCTCGACCACCCGCGAGAGCAGGTCACGCGCTCGCCCGAAGAAGCCGCGCGACTTCTTGAGCTGCGCTTCGTCGATGACCGGATCGAGCCGGAGCAGCTCGTCGATCAGCTCCGGGCGCGTCAACAAGCGAGCGCGTCGAATACCCGCGGCCTGCGCGCGGAGGACGAGGCTCTCCCGATCCATACGCTCGAGCTCGGCTCGGTCCATCGGGTCGGTGGTATCACAAACAGTCCTCAGTCCTCAGTCCTCAGTCCTCAGCATCTTCGGTCGTCCGCGGGACGGTGTCCGACATCGGTGCCGCCTTACGCCGCGTGGCTCGCACGGAAGGCGGTCACGGGAGGGCGGTTTTCGCTTGCTTCGCTTCGCCCTCCTCGTCGAGGGCGAAGACGGCCTCCTCGAAGTTCGCGACGCGATAGCCCTGCCCCATCGACGTCACACGCACGAGCACCTTGCCCTCCGGCGCCGCGTCGACGCGGAAGCCCGTCACCTTGCCGGCTTCGACCTCCTTCACGAACCGACGCCTCCTCGCTTCGCGTCGTAGTGCGAGCACCGCGGCGCAGGCTCCCGTCGCGACTGCGCCGATCCCGAAGAGCCAGAGGAGGACATGTCCGACGAGGCTGACGACGGTTTGCGTCGGCGGCGCGCCTTCCACCGTCGTCTTCCACGTCGACAACAGCCCGACCGTCGCGAGGACCGCAGAGGTCACACCGACGACGATCTCGCCACGCTCCTCCCCGGCGAGCCCCTTCTTCGCCAGGCTCTGCGCCCACGCGATCGGGATCCCGAAGAACGCCAGCGTCAGGAGGAGAGCAGGGACCCAGACGATCGCGCCCAGGGTGGCCCCCACCACGAGCCCGGTGACGTACCGGGTGACGAAGCTCTCCGGAGAGTCGGAGCCGTGGACGGACAGGGCCATGGCACAAGCCGTCGCCGCGTTCAGGATCGCGAGCGGGAGCGAGGCGAGCCAGCCCCAACGGATGCGACCGTTCCCGACCGTCTCGCGCCGCCGGAGGAGCCACGCCCACAGAGCGCCGAACACGAGCGTGGGGAGCCCGACCTCGACCCCCACCTCGCCCAGATCCCAGGTGAAGGAACGCGCGAAGGCAGCGACCGTGACGGCCGCGAGCGCGAGGCCGACGGACGCGACGTTCAGCACGCGCAGCGTTCCGAGCGATTGGAACGTTCGCGGCAGACGCGCCGGCTTCAGCTCCGCGGGCATGGACTTCAGTCCTCAGTCCTCAGTCCTCGGTCCTCGGAAGTAAAGGCCTCGGGCCTCGGCAGAAGGGGCATCGGGCCTCACGGGTTGGAGCCATCGCCTGGGGGGAGGCCCGCGAGAGCGGTGCGGGCGGCGGCGGCGGCGGCCTCGATCTGCGACTTCAGCTCCTCGAGGCTGCCGAACTTCTTCTCGTCGCGCAGGCGCTTCACGAGATGGACACGCATCGGCCTACCGTAGAGGTCCCCGTCGAAGTCGAACACGTGGACCTCGACGCGCAGGCTCTTGCCGTCGACGGTCGGGCGGACGCCGAGGTTCATGACGCCCGGGCGATCGTCGGCGAACACGGCATAGACGCCGTACGGTGGGAGCACCTCCACGACGCCGCCGAGGTTCGCCGTCGGGAAGCCGATCGTGCGACCGCGGCGGTCGCCGGCTTCGACGATGCCCGAGAGCGAATGCCTTCGGCCGAGGATGTACGTCGCCTCGTCGAGATCACCGCGCGCGACGGCCTCGCGGACGCGCGTGCTCGAGAACGGCCCTCGGTCGTCGCCCGCGACCTCGGCGGCCACGACGTCGAAGCCGAGGTCTTTGCCGAACGCACGGAGCGCGTCGAGATCGCCGGCGCGGTTGGCGCCGAAGCGGAAGTTCTCGCCGACGACGACCGCACGCGCACGGAGCCGCTCGGAGAGGAGCTCGCGGGCGAAGCGCTCCGGCGTGTACGACGCGAGCTCCCGCGTGAAGGGCTCGACGACGACGCGATCGGCCCCGTGCCTTCGCAAGAGCTCCACGCGCCGCTCCAGCGTCGTCAGGCGAGGCGGCGTGAACCCGCGGAGGACCTGGTTCGGGTGAGGATCGAACGTGAGCACCACGGTCGAGAGGCCGCGCGCGTCGGCGATCGCGCGCGCTTGCCGGAGCACGGCCTGGTGGCCGCGGTGCACTCCGTCGAGGTTACCGATGACGATCACGGACTCGCTGCTCACGGCGGTAGGCACTCCGGCGGTACAGGATGGTTCTCGCACACCTCCGGGTCGTTCGCGTCGATGATCTCGACGACGGCTCGCGAGCCCTGGGAAAGCAGGACCGTGCGAGGCTTGATCGAGCAGGTTCCGACGCGATCGCCCGGTACCACGACGCCCTCCGAGGCTGCGCAGCCGCCGCTCTCGTTCGGGACGGTCCAAGCCTGACCCGTCGGGTACACGAGCGAGATCGCGTATCGGCCCTTCGGCAGGCACCCTTGCACCACCTCGCGCACGCGCGGGTGGCTCGCCACCGCATCGAGATCGAACAGGGGCCGCTGGCCCTCGGTCGCGTCGGCGCTCTTCCCCCTGAGGTGCGGCGTCACGAGGACGGCGCCGAGATCCACGCGCCGCGGGTCGAAGCAGAGCGCCGCGGGGCGGATGAGCACCGTCAGGTGATCGCGGAGGGCCGCCGTCTCGGGCGCCGCAGGCACGGGCCCCGCGATCGTGCGCGCGAGGCTGTCGTCGAAGAGCGTGATCCCCTGGATGACGACGAGAGGCCCCGGCGGCTTGCCCGTGATCAGCGTCTCCTCCACCGAGCCTTGGATGACGAGGGACTGAGGATCCGCCGGCGGCCTCGGATCGCTCGCCAGCCGCCGCGGATCGTCCGCGAGCTTCACGAGGGCGACCTCGGGCCAGAGCGCCGGCACCGCCGGGTTCTCAGGGATCGATCCGCCGCGCGCGAACACGAGCAGCCCGCCCTTCCCTCGCGGCGGGAGCGGCGGGATCTGGAACCCGAAGGGTTGAGCGGGATCCGTCGCGTCTTCGAGCTCGGTCCTCGCCACGCCCCAGACGAGCTTCAAGCTCGGGAAGCCACGCTGGTAAGCCGTGAGCGTCTCCGGCACCGGCCTGCTCGGCGGCGCGAGGATCTGGACGTCCTGCGCGATGGCGAGGATCGGCACCGCGAGCGGATCCGCCTCGTCGTTGGCGGGCGAGCGCAGCGGCTCGCCGATCAGCTCGGAGCTGTCGGCGTCCCGTCCGGTGACGGGGTCGACGCGGCGCGGGTGGAAGTAGGGCCGCGTGAACGGGACCACTCTGCCGATGGTGACCGGGATGTTGTCGGCGACGTACCCGTTCGGCCCGATGGTGAAATCCGGGATCTCGCCCGGCTCCGCGGGCTGCGGGATACCCACGTCGACGGGGCGGAAGATCGGCGTGTAGGCGAGGTTGCCTTCGTTCTTCCGCGCGTCCTCGAGGTCGATGAAGCCGCCCGCGAGATCGCCCGCCTCGGGCATGTTGCGGAACTTGAACGTCGGCCAGAAGCGCCCGCGCCGATCGTAGAACGCGGCGATGACGTAGGAGCCCGGATCGACCGGCGCGATGGTGAACGGCGCGGACGCTTCGATCGTCTCGTCCTCCGGGGGACAGAACAGCTCGTCGGCCACCGTGCGCGGCTCGTTCGCGAAGAGCACGTTGCCCGGCACCGCGACGAAGTTCACGGCGGTCGTGGCGAGCCCCGCCGGCGGCGGCGGGTTGCGGCGGTCGAACACGAGGATGACCGCGTTGCCGACGATGTTGCCGTTGCGCGAGCACGGGCGCGGCCCGACGTACGTGACGGTGCCGCGGATGACACCACGAGGCGGAAACAGGCGCTTGTCCGAACGCTGATCGTCGATCGGCACGTCGCCGCACGCGGTGACGGCGGCGATGACGGCGATGAGGAACAGGACGAAGCGTCGCATCGTCAGAACCGGTACATCCCTTGAAGCATCACCCGGCGGCCCATGAGCTGACCGAAGGGATGCTCGCGGTGCTCGAGACCGAGGATGTTGAAGCCCATGACCGCGACCTCTGCTCGATTCGACAAGAAACGATAACCGACCCGCGCGTTCACGAGCGTGTAGTCCGAGAGGCGGAAGCGCTGCTGCTCGATCTGCTGCCGCACGAAGTTGGTGACCTGCTCGGCCCAGATCTGCTCGGACACGTAGTGGACGTCGATCGACCCGTCGATGCCCGCCTTGGTCCGGAGCTGCACGCCGGCGTTGATCTTGTGCCGGCTCGTCCGCTGGTCGGCGACGATGCGCGAGAGCTGCTCGGGCGTGCACTCCGAGTTGTCCTGCTGGACGAGATTGAGCGTGTAGTTGCCGTACACGTCGAGGCCTTCGACCGGATAGGTGCGCACGCCGATCTCGCCGCCATAGACGTTGTACGCCTGGCACTGGTTCTCCCAGCCTCCGAAGCCGACGGGGTAGAGCCCGGTCGCCGGGTCTTGGCGTCCGTTCGTCGGGAAGTCCGCGACCGTGAGCGGACGGTTGCCCGCGAGCTGGATGAGGCTCCACACCCGGTTGAAGTAGAGCGCGCTGTCGAACGACAAGACGTCGCTCTCCTGATTGAGGTAGCCGAGCTCGGCGCTCAAGATGCGCTCCGCGTTGACGATGAAGCTCGGGTCCTCGCGCCGGACTCCCTCGGAGAACTGCCCGGCGCCCGTGACCGGGAGCTGGATCGGCAGGCGCAGGTACGACTCGAGGAAGCTCGGCTTGCGGTAGGCCGTCGCGACCGAAGCGCGGATGGTCGACTGCTTCGAGGGATGCACCAGGAAGGCCCCGCGCGGCGACTGCTGGAAGCGCTCGAGATACGGGACCCAGTCGATGCGGTAGTCGGCGACGATCGCGAACGGTCGCGCGAGCGTGAGCTCGTCGTGCAGGAAGAGCCCGTAGTGGTGCTCGACCCGATCCTGATCGAGATAGGACCAGACGACGTCCTTGTACCGGTACGCGCCGCCGATGCGCAGGTCGTTCGTGCGCTCGCCGCCGAGCGGGAACCTCGCCTTGTACACGAGCTCGCCATCGACGATGTTCTGCTCGACGCGCGACGGCAGGAGCGACTGCCCGAGGTAGTTCACGTTGAGCGTCGAGTCGGCACGCAGCCGGTTCCAGAAGACGCGCACGTCGAAGGCCTCGGTGTTGAGGGACGTCGTCACGTCGGTCGACGCGAAGTAGGGCAAGACGATGTCGTTCAGCGGCCCCTGGCCGAGGATCTCGAGGGTGCCCTGGGCGAGACCGCCGCCGAAGTTGAGCGTCCCGAACCTCCCGAGCCGCTGCGACCCGCGCGCGTCGAGCCGGATCGTGCGCGCGCTCTCGACCTGATCGGCGACGCCCGTGCGGACGTCGGCGCGCCCGTTCGGGACCTCGCGCGACCAGCGCGGGAGGTAGTCGTAACCCGCGGCCATGCGCCACGAGAGATCGCCGTCACGCCCGGACGCCCACAGGCTGCCGTGCGTCGTCGCCTGCGATCCGAACCCTCCGGCGAGGCCGCTCTTACCCTCGCCCGGCTTCTTCGTGATGATGTTGATGACGCCGTTGAACGCGTCCGCGCCGTAGAGCGCCGATCCGGGCCCGCGCACGACCTCGATGCGCTCGATGTCCTCGACGCCGATCGACAACGTCTGCCACACGGTCGCACCGAGGATGTCCGCGTAGACCGAGCGGCCGTCGACGAGGACGAGCGTCTTGTTGGACAGGCGCTGGTTGAAGCCGCGGATGGACACCTCGGTCTGAGCGCCCGTGACCTCCATGATGTCGATGCCGGCGAGGCGGCGGAGCAGCTCGGGGATCTTCGTGATGCCCGAGAGGCGGATGTCCTGCTCGGTGATGACCGACGTCGAGCTCGACGCATCGAGCGGGCTCTGCGCGCCCTTCGAGGCGGTGACGATGCTCTCCGCGAACACGTCCTCCGTCCGTGCCTGACCGATCTCGCCGGGCGGCGGCGGCGTCGGCGTCGGCGGCGTGGGCGCCGGCGCGTCGGGCGGAGACGTCTCGGGCGCAGGCGTCTCGGGCGCGGGCCGTTCGGTCGTCTCGGGCGCCGACGGCGGAGCGGCCTGCGCGGCCTTCATGCGCGCCTCGAGCCCGCGGACGATCGCGAGCGTCTCCTCTTTGTCCTGCGGGTTCGTCTCGAGGTACCGCTTGTAGTACTCGACGGCCTTCTCGAGGTTCCCCATCTCCGCGTAGGCGCGGCCGATGTTGTAGAGGACGTTCGGGTGCGGAAGGATCTCGTACGCCTTCTCGAGCGCAGCGATGCCGTCCTCGTACTTGCCGGCGGCGATCGCCTCCATCCCCTTCTTGAAGTGCGCGCGCGCCTCCGTTCGGGCGTCCGCGAGGGCGGGACGTACGAACGACATCGCGAGCGCGACAACGGCGAGCGCCCTCCAGAGACGGTGCAGCACCGGGGCGAAGGTTAGTCGGCTCCGCGGTTCAGGTGGGAGGAAAGATCAGGCTCCAGGCTCCAGGCTCCAGTCGTGGCTCTCGTCTCCCGACTCGAGTCGCCACTCTCCATCCGGACCGCCAACCCGGACGCGGATCACCTGAACCGTCAGAAAGCTCCTCGCTGAGAGCGAGACCTGAAGTCTCGAGATCGATCTCCTGGAGCCTGGAGCCTGGAGCCTGCCGCAGCCTGGAGCCTGTGCCGAAGGCACAACCCCTGCATCTTCTTCGACCCGGAGGCATCTTCTTCGACCCGGAGAACGGACCGATGCGCGCGTCGCAGCTCATGACTCCCAACCCCCGAACCGTGCGTCCGACCGACTCCGTGGCCTTCGCGGTCGACACGCTCCAGTCGATGAACGTGAGGCACCTCCCCGTCGTCGATGAACGAGGTCACCTCATCGGAATGATCAGCGACCGAGACCTCGGTCCGCTCATGAAGACCTTCATGGAGGGCGCCGAGGCGGAGCGCATGGTCGTCCCGCTCTCTGCACGTCCGATATCGGACCTCATGAGCAGCGCGATCAGCATCGACCTCGACGACGACGTGTCGGAAGCGATCGATCTCATGCTCGAGGAGCGCATCGGCGCCGTCCCCGTGGTCGACGAAGGCGGCTACGTCCACGGAATCATCAGCTACGTGGACGTGCTCAGGATGTTCACCACCGGCGAAGCGAAGATCGTGGAGCTCGACGAAGAGACCGCCCGCCCGCCTGCAGCTCCCTGAGCCACCTCACGCCGCGCAAACGCTCGTGCTCGTGCTCGTTCGACCGACGGCGGAAGGCACCTGAACCGCCGCGCGCGAGCGCCGTTGATCGAGTCGAGAGGGCGCCAATGACGGCAGACGAGCTCATCGCAGCCATGCGCGCAGCGCTCGCCGACGAGCGCGAGGCGATCCGCAAGCTCGATCGCGACGGAATCGCACGAGCGCACGCGAAGAAGGCGCACCTCGTCTACTGCATCGGCGAGGCGACGGACGCCGAGCGCCCCGCGCTCTACGCGGCCTTGGACGAGCTCCGCGCCGAGCTGCGCTGCAACTTCGTCCTGCTGACGCACGCTCGTGCCTTCCTCCGCGACGCGGCCGCTCGCAGCGCGTCGCCGAAGGCGCGAGAGCGCGACGAGGCCGCCTGACGAACGGGATCAGTACGCGTCCTTGAACCCGCTCGGCGTGGGAGCGGGATCCGGCTTCGTGGTCGGCGCCGGCGAAGGACGCGTCACCGGACGCGGCGCGGGGACGTGCGTCAGCTTCACGACGACGGTGCCGTCGCTCGGCTTCACGACGCGGGTCTCGGTCCGATAACCCGCACGCGTGATGACGAGCTTGTGCGATCGATCCGCCGCGGCGCCTTTGAAGACCACGTCGCACGGCGTCGGCGCGCACAGCTCCTTGTTGTCTTCTCGGACCGACGCGCCCGGCGGCTCCGTCTTGATCTTCAGCGTCGTCTGCTTCGCGTCGGCAGGCACGGAGGCGGCGCTCTGGGCGGCCTTCGCAGACGTCGCGACGGCAGGCTCGGTCTTGGCGGATGCGGTCGGCTCGGCCTTGTCGGATGCGGCGGGCTCGCTGGCGGACGCGCCCGGAGACGCCGACGCCGAGGCCGTCGCGGTCGTCGCCGGCGGCGTCGGTACGACGGGCGCGTGCGGCGCGGTGAACTGGAACGCGAGCAGACCGAGCCCACCGCCGACGGCGGCAGCCACGACGACGCCGAGGAGGACCCACGCCTTCGACCGAGGCCTCGGCTGGATGAAGCTCGAGCCGATGTCGTTCGAGGCATCGGCGCGAATGATCCCCATCGGCGTGTGCGAGGCGCTCGCCATGACGAGCCCAGGCGGCGGAGGCGCCGACGAGTGCATGGGAGGACGCGCGCTCGGATAACCGGGCGGCGGCGCGCTCGCGACGCCGGGCGGCGGCACGCTCGCGACGCCGGGCGGCGGCGCGCTCGCGACGCCGGGCGGCGGCACGCTCGCGACACCGGGCGGCGGCGCGCTCGCGACGCCGGGCGGAGGCACGCTCCCGCCCGCGGGCATGTACGGCCCGCTGTAGTTCACGGCCGCGAGCTGCCCGGTGAGCGATCCGCCGTGCGCGCGTCGGATCGCGGCGAGCACCTGATCCATCGACGCGAAGCGCTCGTTCGGATCCTTCGCGATGCAGCGCATCACGATTTCCTCGAACGCCGGCGAGCAGACGAGGTTCGGGTTCACCTCGCGCATCGGCGGCGGAGGCTCGCCGACGTGCGCCATGAGGATGTTGACGCTGGTGGCGCGCTCGAACGGGACCTTCCCCGCGAGCATCTCGTACATGATGATGCCGAGCGAGTAGATGTCCGTCCGCTCGTCGACGTGACCGCCCTGGATCTGCTCCGGGGCCATGTACTTCGGGGACCCCATGAAGAGGCCCGTCTGCGTGAGCTGCTCCTCGGGCCGCTCCGAAAGGTGCTTCACGAGCCCGAAGTCGAGGACCTTGACGAAGTCCTCGTCCTCCTCGGAGGGAGGAGGGATCGTGCCCGACGCGTCCGGCCGGCGGGTGTTCGGGCGCGTGAGGAAGATGTTGGCCGGCTTGAGATCGCGATGGATGACGCCGAGCCGGTGCGCCTCCCGCAGCGCGCGGCAGATCTGCGACGCGATCCGTCCCGCACGCAGCTCGTGCATGACGCCGCCCTCGCGCAGCGCCATGTGGAGTGTCTGGCCTTCCAGATACTCCATCGCGATGAAGTAGATGTCGTCCTCGGTCTTGCCGTAGTCGAAGATCGTGACCGAGTTCGGATGGTTGATCTTCGAGGCGATGCTCGCCTCGCGAAAGAAGCGGCGATGGAACTCCGGATCGGCGTCGCCGTTGTAGTTCGGGTTGAGAACCTTGATGGCACACAGGCGTCCGAGCGGTGACTGCTCCGCCTTGTAGACCTTGCCCATCCCGCCACGCGCGATGAGCGAGGTGATCTTGAAGCGGTCTGCGATCACGCGACCGATCAGGGGATCGGGTGCCCCTGACTTGTGCGCCGTCGCTCGACCCTCGGACATGCTCGTGGAGCTCCCCAGCCCTTGGCGCAACTGACCGGAAAAACAAGGTGCGCGCCTGGTAGGTAAGTGTGCCCGCGACACTGGGGGGTGTCAACGTGACCCCCCAAAAGATAAGGAGGGGAAATCGCTTCGAGACACACCCGACAATCGCGGAAATTTCCGCCTTGTGCGGTCGCTGCGCCGCGTCGCCTCGCTCGCCTGCGCCGCACCGCGGCGGTCTTCCGCTCGGTCGTCTGCCGAGGACGAGGAGGGCGAGCCTCGAACGCCCGCCGGTGACGGGCTGCCCGGCACGAACGCTCCGGCACACGGATGGTGATGCGAGCCGGGCTCCCCCCTCTCCACGACACACCTCTGCACGACGCGGGCACGTCGCGAGAGCCGCGAGCGCTACCGTGCATGGCCGTTCGAGAGCACGCTCTCGGCCGCGACTTTCTCACCCGGGCTCGCCGACTTCGGCTACGTTTCCCCGCGAGATGCGTACTCCGAAGGCCCGAGCCACAGTTCGCCAGGTGCTCGTCGCGATCGTCGCGACGATCGCGACCCTCATTGCCTTGCCGCGCGCCGCGCATGCGGCCGGCTCGTTCAAGTTGAGGAGCACCGAGGTGAACGAGGTGTCCGGTGCCTGGCACATCTACGTCACCATCGAGCTCCCGAAGGCGCCGCCGACCGCGCACCAGCCGATGCGCTTCCTCTTCACGAAGACGGTGGTCTACGAGCGGTCGCTCGTGGACGGGCGCGACGAGCCGGTCGTCAACCGACAGCCGGTCGAGAACCAGTCGCCGAGCGTCGAGAGCATGGACGTCAACTTCGCCGACGTCAGCGGGAAGATCCACAAGGCCACGCGCTTCGACTTCGGCCTCACCCGCGCGCGCGGCTACGAGGCGGGCGAGTACAAGGTCGAGCTCCGCACCTCGGACGGCGTCACGATCGGACAGCCGGCCCGCCTGATCCTGAAGGGCGACAACCCGGTCGTCGATCGCCGCGCCATCGCCTTCAGCGCGAAGGAGAAGGGCATGACGAAGGTGGTGGACGACACCGCCTCCAACAAGCCGAAGAACGACGAAGAGCCGGTCGCCCCCGTGGACACCGGCCCTGCCGAGGTCACGCCGGTGGGCACCGCGACGGGCTTCGTCCCGCCCGAGGGGTTCGAGGAGACGGAAGAGGAGAAGATGCGGGTGCGCCCGAAGGGCTGTGGTTGCGAGGTCCTCGGCCACGCCGGTCCGGGCACGACCGCCGCCTTCCTGCTCCCGGTCCTCGGCATCTTCGCTGTCGCGCTCCGCCGCCGCGCCGCGCGTCGCGCGGCGTGACGAACGCGCTAGACCGACGACATGACGCCCGACGAGGCGATCAAGCGCGCCGAACGCGGTGACCTCTTGCCCGTGTGGCTGCTCACGGGCGAGGAGCGCCTCCTCCGTGATCAGGTGCTGGCCGCTCTCACGAAGGCCGCGCTGGCCGGTGGCCTCGCCGAGCTGAACCTCGACAAGTTCACCGCCGGCGAGACGCCCGTCGACAAGGTCCTCGCCGCGACCCGCACCGTCCCGATGATGGCGAGCAGGCGCGTCATCGTCGTGCGCGGCCTCGAGCGCTGGGACACGACCGCGGCCGAAGACACGGGCGAAGCGGACGACACGAAGGCGCTGCCGCCGCTCGACCGCCTCGCCGAGTACGCGAAGGCGCCGGTCGACACGACCTGCCTCGTCCTCGTCGCGCAGAAGCTCGACGGTCGCCGCAAGCTCGTCACGCTCGCGAAGAAGGCCGGGTTCCTCGTCGACTGCTCGCCCGTCGACGGTCGTCAGCTCCCGTCCTGGATCGCGGCGCGCGCGCAGTCGAAAGGGCACGCGATCGATCGCGACGTGTGCGAGCTGATCGCGGAGATCGCCGGCCCCGATCTGTCCTATCTCGACGACGTCATCGAGCGCCTCTCGCTCTACGTCGGCCCGGGCAACCCGATCACCGAGGACGCGGTGGCCACGTGCGTCACGCGCGTGAGGCTCGCCGATACGTGGAAGCTCGTGGACGCCGCGAGCACGAAGGACCTCGGCAAGGTGCTCGCGCTCTTCGCCGACGTCTACGACCCGCGCGATCGCGGCCTGCCGCTCGTCGGAGCGATCGCCTGGTCGCTCCGGCAGCTCCTCAAGCTGGACGCGGCCCTCCGCGAGGGCGCGAGCATCGACGAGGCGGCTCGGCGCGCCGGGATCTACCCCGCGTTCCGTGCTCGCGAGCACGCGAAGAAGCTCAAGGCGTTCCGTCCTCGCGAGCTCGAGCGATGGCTCGCGATCGTCCAGGAGACGGACGTCGCGCTCAAGAGCTCGCGGCGCTCGCCCGACGCCATCCTCGAGGAGATGTTCACGCGCCTCTGCCGCCGCGCGGCGTGACGCCCCCTCGCGACATCGGCGTCACCGGTCGTCGATCTTCTTCCGGAGCGCAGCGAGCTCGTCGTCGACCTCCTTCTCGAGACGCGCTCGCCTCTCCTTCACGCGTCGATCGGCGGCGCGGAGCATCTCGCCGACCTCTTCTTGCTTGCGCTTGCGCTCCTCCTCGCCGTCCCGCTTCGTGGCGCGCTCGCCTTCGTCTTGCTCGCCGAACAGCGCGTCCGCGAGCTTCTCGCCCGCGCTCTTGGCGGCGGAGACCGCGACCTCGGCCCCTTTCTTCGCGGCCGCCTTCGCGACGGCCGCGCTCTGCCGCGCCACTGCCTTGGCCGCGCGTTCGGCGAGCCTGTCGGTGACGCGCTCCTTCAGCTTGTCCAGCTTGTCGAAGAGGCCCATCTTCCGAATCGTAGCTCGCCGCCCCCTCTCTTGCTCGCGACGCGGTCGAGCCCTCGTGCCCGAGAGCGCCAGGCGATCGCTCAGAGGTCGACCGCCATCCGCACGGTGACCGGCGCGCCCGCGAACGGCGTCACGGAGATCTCGGACAGACGGCGCTGGACGCAGCGCGCGACGTCGTCGTTCTCCGTGCCGCGCGCGGAGTCGCGCGACGGAGCCACCTCCACCTTGCTCACGCGTCCGCTCGGCTCGAACCGAATCGACACCTCGAACGAACGCGCCTCCGTCGCGTCGTTGCAGGAGCCCAATCCGCCGCGCGCCACGCGGAGCGCCGTCCGGACGTCATCCCTCGGGAACGCCCGATCCTCCTCTCCTTCCGCGTCGGTCTTCGCCTCGTCGATCGTCGTCTTGGCGACGCGGCCGTCCCAACCGGCCCTCTCGCTCCTTCCCCCTCGGTCGAGGGTCGCGGCACGCGCTTCTCCAGCGACGGGATCCCGCTTTGCCGGGGAGCGCGTCGCGTCCGTCCCGCGGACGCCCTCCGCGCGCGGAATCATGACGGCCTCGGCGATCTCGGGCGGCCTCGATGCAGCACCGCACGCCAAGAGGAACAGAACCGGCACGGTCGCAGCGATACGGGACATCATCGTGAAATCTCGTTCATTCCTTCGTCGGCTCTCGCCGAGGCTCTCGTGGTTGGAAAAAGCGCCGACCCTTCCGTCTCCAAGGGGAAATCTCCTGCGGCGGTCCGCTTCGTGCGCCTTGCGAGCCGTCATCGAACGGGCCGGTCCGAGACAGCGCGAGCAAGATTCGTGACTGCTGCGGGCGGCGGCCACGGCCTTCCTTCGAGGCGCCCGTCGCGTACCTCCCCCGGCGGGAACCTCGGGCGGATCGGCGGCATCCAATCACCGAAGCGCTTGCATGGAGCGGCCATGGATGACAGAACGCCTCGTCGGCTCTAGGGTTTGCGTGTACACGGCACGCCCCCGCTCGACCCCGAGGCGCTCTCGTCGTTTCGCCACAAGTATTCGGAATCAACAGGAGAACATTGAGATGCACGTCCCCGAGAGGGTGATCCGGCCTCATGAGACGAAACACGAGACCCAGTGGGTTGCTTCGGCTGAGCTCCCGACGCGTTTCGGGCTCTTCCATACGAACGTCTTCCGATCCACGGACCCGGGAGACGGCGCGTCGTACAAGGAGCACGTCGCGCTCGTCTACGGCGACATCCGCGGTCGCACGTCCGTGCCGGTCCGCATCCACTCGGAGTGCATGACGAGCGAGGTGTTCGGCTCGCTCAAGTGCGATTGCAAGGAGCAGCTCGACACCGCGATGGCCGAGGTCGCGCGCCGCGGCGCGGGCGCCATCCTGTACCTCCGGCAGGAGGGCCGCGGGATCGGTCTCGCGAACAAGATCCGCGCGTACGAGCTCCAGGCGATGGGCCACGACACCGTCGACGCCAACCGTCTCCTCGGCCTGCCGGACGACGCGCGCGAGTACCACGCCGCCGCGCACATGCTCGAGTACTTCGACGTGAAGAGCGTCCTCCTCATGACGAACAACCCGGCGAAGGTCGACGCGCTGTCGGCGCTGGGCGTGATCGTCGAGGGTCGCCTCCCGGTGATCGTGCCGCCGAACCCGTTCTCGCTCCGCTACCTCGAGACGAAGCGCGCGCGCATGGCGCACCAGCTGCCGATGGTCTACGACGAGGCCGTCGCCGCAGGCGTGGTGACGGCCGGCGAAGCAGAGTGAAAAAGAGGCTCCAGGCTCCAGGCTCCAGGCTCCAGGGAGTCGGCCTCGAGAGCGACCGAGGGCTCGAGGCGAGAAGGTCACCATGAAGCTTCGCTCCGAGCTTGGAGAGGCTCGGCGTCGGGTGCATGCCAACCCGCGAAAGCGCGCGGCTTGCACGCGTGATCGCGAATCGCGTCTCGACACCGGAGCCTTCGCCCGAGAGTCGAGCACGCGCCGAGCACCATCCCTGGAGTCTGGAGCCTGGAGCCTGGTATCGTCGCGACCACCGATGCGCCCGGCTTCGACGAGAACCGCCCGACTCGAGAAGAAGCTCGCGAGCTTGCTCACCGTGCTCGCCGTCCTCTTCTCCCTCGCGAGCGTCGCGCGGGCGCAGGAGCGACCCGCGCTCGACATGCGGACGTGGAGGCCGTCGACGGATCCGAACGCCTCGCTCGTCCTCGAGCCCGCGGTGACGCCCGGACCGGGCGTGCTGACCGTGGGCGCGTACGGCCACTACGCGTTCCACCCGATTTCGCTCCGCCGCACGGGCAGCGACGAGATCTCCATGCGCCCCCTCGCGCACGCCCTCGGCGTCGACGCGATCGCGAACCTCGGCATCGGTCAGCGGCTCGCGCTCGGCGCGGTGGTGCCGGTCATGCTCTTCCAGGACGGCACGACGCCGCTCCCTCCGACCGTGTCCGACGTACCGACGACGCCGTCGTCCGCGTTCGGAGACATCGGGCTCACGATGAAGGGCGCGCTCGTGAGGAACGAGCACGGCGGATTCGGGCTCGGCGCGCTCGGCTACGTGAGCCTGCCGACGGGAGACCGCGCGAGCTTCGCCGGCGAGGGCGCGCCGACGGTGACCGCGCGATTGCTTGCAGAATACACGCTGCTCGTGGCCGTCGCGCAGGCGAGCGTCGGGTACAAGCTCCGCACCGAGCACCGCACGTGGCCCGCACCGGAGGCCGGGGGCGTTCGTTTCGGCGACGAGATCCCGTGGAGCGTGGCGCTGGCGATGCGCCCGGGCGTCTTCGGGATCGATCCGGGCAATCGCCAGCGGATCGAGCTCGGCGTGCACGGATGGCTGCCTGCGGGCCCCGTGGGGCCGTTCGGCACCGGAGATCCGGGCAGCGCCGCCCTCTCGCCCGTCCTGCTCGCGCTCAGCGATCGCATCGAGCTCGGTCACTACCGCGACACGTTCATCACCATCGGCGGCGAGATCGGGCTCAACTCCGCGGTGGGCGTGCCCGCGTTCCGAGCCGTCGTCGGCGTGGGCTGGACGCCTCGCGCGCACGACCTCGACGGCGACGGGGTCAAGGACGACATCGACGGGTGCCCGGAGATCCCCGAGGACAAGGACGGCTTCGAGGACGCCGACGGCTGCCCGGAGATCGACAACGACGACGACGGCATCATCGACAAGGAGGACGCCTGCCCCAACGTGAAGGGGGTGCCCTCGGACGATCCGAAGAAGAACGGCTGCCCGACCGCGGACGCCGACGGCGACGGCATCGTCGACAAGGAAGACGCGTGCCCGAACGAGAAGGGACCGCCGTCGACCGATCCGAAGCGGAACGGCTGTCCCTCGAAGGACGCCGACGGAGACGGCATCGACGACGCCGTCGACCAATGCCCTGGACAGGCGGAGGACAAGGACGGCTTCGAGGACGCCGACGGCTGTCCCGACCCCGACAACGACCGCGACGGCATCGCCGACGTGGACGACGCGTGCCCGAACGAGGCGGGCGAGCGCTCGACGGATCCCGCCAGGAACGGCTGCCCCAACCCGGATCGCGACGGCGACACGTTCGAGAACGCCGTCGATCGCTGCCCGGACGAGGCCGAGGTCTTCAACGGAATCGACGACGACGACGGCTGCCCGGACGAGGGTGGCAAGCCGCTCGTCGTCATCGACGAGAAAACGCGGAGGATTCGCCTCGCCGCACCGATCAAGCTCGCGGGGACGAAGGAGCTGCCCGAGGTCGATCCGGCGAGCATCCCGACGTTGCGTGCGCTCGTGCTCGAGCTCCACCGTCACCCCGACTGGACGCTCGCGGTCGGGGCGCGACCCGGTGCCGGCGACCAGGCGCAGCTCGAGGCGCTCGGCCGCAGCTTGGCGATCGTCCGCGCGGTGGCCGGCCTGTCGCATCGCGACGGGATCGCCGAGACGGTAGGATGGGACGCCGTGAAGAACGAGCCTCAGGCCGCCCCGGGCATCGCGCTCCGGATCCTGGTGACGCCGGCGGCAAGCGCGCCCTCCCCGCCCGCAGCGCCTCCGCCGCCGAAGGTGCCGGCGCTCCCGCCGCCTCCGAGGCCATGAAGCGCGCGAGGCTGCTCCGCGCGCTCGCCCCTTTCGCGCTCGCGACGGCGTTCGCCACGCTCGCGAACGCCCAGCCCGCGCCGCCCGGCCGACGACCATCCGCGTCGCCGTCCGACGCGCTGCCCTCGAACCGACCGACGAACCTCCGCGCGCGCTTCGGCACCGAGCACGCCGCACGGCTCATCCGCGGCGAAGGCGACGACCGCATTCGCGGGATCGAGCGAGCGGCGGCGATCGGGACGCCGGAGGCGGTCGCTCTTCTCGTGGATTCGCTCGAGCACGGCGATCGCGCTCCTCGGATCAAGTCGGACACGCGCGCTCTCCTCGCGATGGCTCGCGCGCTCGCGCGCCACGTCGATCAGGATCGTGCGCGCGCCGCCCTCCTCTCCATCGTCGGGATGGCCACCCCGCGTCCGTCGGCGCGCACGGACCAGCACGACGAGGGCGACCCGATCGCCCGCGCGGAGCTCGCTCGCCAGGTCGCGGCGATCGCGCTCGCTCGGTCGCGGAACGAGCGCGCGCTCGAGGCCCTCTACGGTGTCGCGCGCGGCGGCGGCATCGGACAGAGCGCCGCTCTGCACGCGCTCGCGATGCACCCGCCGCGCGATCCCGGGTTCTTCGGCACGACCGGCGCGTCGATGCCGGTGCCCGTCGTGCGCCTGCTGGGCGAGCTCGGCGATCTCCGGGCGCTCGACGTCCTGCACTCGGCGGCGCGCTCGAGCGACGTCGGCGTCCGCTGTGCCGCGCTCGTCTCACTCGCGAAGCTCGGCGATCAGCGGGCCATCCCGCTCGCGCGGACGGCGATCGGCGAGAGCGACGTCCGCTTGCGCGGCGCTTCGGGCGAGGCGTTCATCCTGCTCGGCGCCCCGGAGCGCTTCAAGGCGACGAGCGCCATCCTGGCGGACGACGCGACGACGGCGATCGGCATCCAGATGGCCGAGCGCGTGCACGATCCGGAGATCACGAAGCTGCTCGCGTCCCGCGCGGTCGAGCATCCTGATCGCGCGATCCGCAAGGCCGCGATCCGCGCGCTCGGGCGCTCGCCCGATCCGGCCGCGGCGAAGGCTCTCGTCGCCCCGCAGATCCTCGAGGACGGCGAGCTGACGTACGAGGCGCTCTTCGCGCTCGCGCGCTCTCCGGCGCCGAACGCCGGCGCGCTCATCGGAGGTCTCTTCCCGACGCGCCTCGCGACGACGGCCGCGCGCGCCTACGTCTTGCGGGCCCTCGTCCGCGGCGAGCGCATCGGCTCCTCCGACGACGCGATCGCTCGCCTCGCGAAATCCCGTGATCCGCGCGAGCGCGCCGTCGGCGTGTTCGCGCGGGTCGCGCTCAAAGAGGACGACTTCGAGCGGTTCCTCGACGACGCCGATCCGCGCGTACGACGGGCCGCCGCGATGGGCGCGATGGCCTCGCCCGGCGACGACGTCGAGGCCGCGTTCTTGAAGCGCCTCGCGCGCGAAGAGGACGACGTGACGCGACAGGTCCTCGCGTACGGCCTCGTCGGAGGCGACAAGGAAGGCGTCATCAAGACGTCCGTCCTGATCGACCGCGCGGAGTCGGGAGGTGGAGACGCGCCGCTCGCGGCCTACGCGCTCGCGCGACGCGCCGACGAGAAGATGGCCCGCAAGATCGGACAGCTCCTCGCTTCGAAGGACGTCGTGCTCCGCGCGCACGTCGCGCGAGGGCTCGGCGTGTCGACCCTTCGGGACGCGGCGGGACGGCTCGCGGACGTCTACGCCTGGGAGACCGACGTCGAGGTGCGCCGCGCCGTGATCGCCGCGCTCGCGGCGCGGTCGAGCGACGCGGATGCGCCCGCGCGCAAGGCGACGCTCGCGCTGGCGGCCGAGCTCGACCCCGACGCCGTCGTCCGTCAGGCCGCACGACGCGCGCTCGCGGGCGCGGCGGCTCCCTTCGCGCAGCCCGCTGTCCGCGAGGTCGCGTGGCTCCGCGTCACGCTGAACGACGGGGATCCGCCCGGTGAGCCCTACGTGGGATCGCTCGTCCGCTCGGACGGGATCGCCGTGCCGATCGTCTTCGACGAAGAAGGCTTCGCGGTCGTGCCCGGGCTTCCTCCCGGCGAAGCGAGGGTCGTGCTTGCGCCCCGACTGCCGTCGGATAAGGCTTCGCCGAAGCCGTGAGCGACGCCGCCCCTCAGTCGAACAAGAGCCCGGATGATCTGTCCTTCGAGGACGCGGTCAAGCGTCTCTCCGAGATCGTGCAGAAGCTCGAGCGCGGAGACCTCCCGCTCGAGGAGTCGTTGCGCCTCTTCGAAGAGGGCGTGAGCCTCTCGCGCGCCTCGCAGGCGAAGCTCGACTCGGCGCAGAAGCGCGTCGAGGAGCTGCTCGGCTTCGATCGCGACGGCAAGGCCAGGACGGCGCCGTTCGAGACGCGCGGCGATCGCTGACCGGCGACGGAGAGGCCCCACGCCCACCGAGCGATCGGCGGCCCATGGGGCCTCGCGAGGCGCACCGTCGCTCAGCGCGCGAGGTCGTGGAGCACCGAGAAGACGACGTCGATGTTGCTGACGTACGTGCGGCTCGGATCCATGCACGCGTAGAAGTCGTCGAAGAACTTCCGCGTTCCTTCCGACGCCGACGTGACCTCGATCGTGAGGAGAGGCTTGTCGGCGCCGCACGCGCCGCCGGAGGTGACCTTCACGGCACGCATCGCCTCGTCGATCAGCTCGAGCTCGTGGGCCGAGAGCGTACGCGAGCCGGTGACCGTGCGCATCGGAGTGCCCCAGTCGACGAAGCTGCAGACCTCCCAAGAGAGCTCGCCGCTCGCGAAGTCGACCGTGTACTTGCCCGCGCCGAAGGCGCACGTCGATCCGGACGGAGGCGGAGGCGTGAAGCCGCCGCCGGCGCTGACCGCGACGAGCTTCGTCCTGTCCGCCGGCCACACGGAGACCGGCTCGGGGACGTCGCACCTCCACGAGCAGGTGCGAGCGACGTCGCAGGCCCACGCGCCGTAACACATCGGCGAAGCGATGCTCTGATCGTCGCAGTCGGCCGCCTCCGCGCAGTACGAGTGCACGCTCTCGAGAGCGTCCGTCCAGGTCGTCCCCCAATCCGAGTCGGCGCGGCGCAGCGTGAGCTTCCCGCCCGCGATCTCGTAGCGGTAGTCGCCGTGGTACGCGGCCCGCTCGGCGCCCGGCGCAGGGCTCAGGCGAAGGAGATCGTCCGTCGCCGCGAAGCTGCCCGTCAGGCGCACGAACGACGGGCAGGGCTCGCGCACGCAGCGGATGCCCGTGTCGACGTCCGCGAAGAAGCGGCCATCGGGCTCGAGGACCAGGCCGATGAACGACGGCGGACGGACCGTGCCGAGCCCGCGATATGCACCGGCGAGCCGTGCGGCGCTCGCCGCGAGCTGCTCCTGCGTGGCGGAGGCGAGCGCATCGTCCGCTCCGGGCGTGGCGTCCGCCGCGCAGCCGACGAGCGCAAGCAGTGCGGATCCGAGAAGGGTCGTCACGAAGCCAAGCCTTCGGTTCATCGAACGTCTCCCAAGCGATGCCTCCGGCTCGAGTCGCCGGGGTAGGGGTTGCGCGGCCGATGTATGACACTGTGCTCCTCAGTAGGCAATCCCAAATTGAGACGTAATCGAGATGCGGAGGTCGGAAGGGCTCAGAGCCGCACGATCTCCCGATAGATTCGAATGATTTCATGGCATTACATGCCAGCCCTCCTGCGCGCCGATTTCACCCGCGCTGGTGGGTAAGGGTAGGAGGACGTGCGCCTCATCACGGATGCGCTACACCGCCGTGACCCATGCGCGCTCCCGCTTTCTCCTTCTCTGCCGCTCTTCTCGGACTTCTCGCCGCAGCCACCCTTTCCGCCACCGCATGCGCGCCCTCGAGCGACGAGGTCAGCGCATCCGCGGAGCACGCGACCACCAGCACGGAAGAGGACCTCGCGCTCGCACGTGACATCGTCGAGATGCTCGGCGGCGAGGAAGGCGTCTGCGCCGACTGCCACGACATCACGCCCGCCCGGCTTCGCGCGTGGGGCAACACGATGAAGAGCGTCGACGACGCATGCTTCGCGCGCCCGGACCTCACGCCGATGGAGCGGGTGGACTGCCTCCGATCGGGCGGGAGCCCGTCGGGATCGTTCAGCGCGCGCCGGCTCGGGCTCTACGCGGCCGGCGCCGGCCTCTCGCAGTTCCGCGACCTGTTCGAGGCGGCGTTCCCCGAGGACGCCTGGGAAGACGCGTATGCATCCTTCACGCAGCGCGCCTCGATGCCGCGCGGAGCCGATCCGCCCTTCACGGAGGAGGAGTTCGCGAAGCTGAAGGACTGGGTGCTCCGTGGGATGCCGCAGCTCGACGCAGCCTTCGCGGCCGACACGCCCCCTGCGCCGACGACCTGCACGCCGAGCACGACGCCCGAGCTCGCCGCGCACCTCGCGAAGATGAAGACGTCCGGCTGGGGCGCGCGCCTGGCCGACGAGGCGACGCCGATGTTCGGCTGCGGTGCAGCGACGAACCCGCTCGACTGCCTCGCGCAGCATCCCGACGTCACCCAGGAGCTCGGCGCCGAGGGCGTCCATCAGAAGCTGCGCCGCCTCTACCAGCAGCCGCTCTCCTCGCACTACTGGGTGCGCAGCTCCGCCGACGGCCGCTGGGTCGGCTACGGCCTGAACTGGTCGTCGAAGATCGTCGATCTCTCGAAGCCGGAGACCGAGATCCACGTCGCCGCCGACTACGATCCGTACTTCCTCCCCAGCAACGACGGCTTCGCGTTCGCCGGCTCGCACACGGGCAATGCGATCCACGTGTGCCGTCAGAGCCTGCTCGACGACGCCGCCCGCCAGGCGAAGCCGTCGATCTCGCTGACGGAGCCGAAATGCGCGCGGCTCGACTCCCAGGTCTACCAGAGCATCGGGTCGGCGCTCGAAGGCGGGCGCTACTTCGTGACGTGGGGCACACACGAGAACGACGACGGCGGTCACATGGTCAGGGGGCCGCTCCCCACGCGCTTCAAGGCGAACGCGAAGACCGTGTTCACGCCGATGGTGAGCGACGGACAGTCGTACCGCGCGCAGTCGCCGGTCACGATCCCGCTCCCGTTCGAGGGTGACATGATGCTCTCGCCGTCGAGCCTCCTCGCGGCGACGCGCTTCGGCGACGGCACGAAGATGCTGGGCTACCGCATTCGCTTCGTGAACGCGGAGCAGCAGCCCGATGGCAACGGCAGCACGAGGCTGAACGTCACGACGCCGCTCGCCACGGAGGTCTGCATCCCCGGCGCCAAGGCGAGCTTCTCCTTCGACGAGCGCTTCGTCGTCACGCACCAGTACGTCGACCGCGACGAGCCCGACCACGCGGGCCTCCCCGAGCGGTCGTCGAACATCGTGATCGTCGACCTCGCGACGGGACAGCATCAGCGCATCACGAGCATGAAGAGGAACGCCTTCGCGCTCTACCCGCACTTCCGTGCGGACGGCTGGCTGTACTTCGTCGTCCGCGACATGGACGCCGACGAGGAGTACCTGATCGCGTCCGACGTCGCCCTGAGGATGGCCAACCCGTGAACGCGCGACGGCTCGCCCTCGCCCTCTCGCTCACGCTCGCCGCGTGCGCGGCGGCGACGGACGAAGACGTCGCCACGACGGAGCAGGCGGCACAGCCGATCGACCGCCTGCTGCTGGGAGAGGCCGCAGGCTACCCGGCCGACCCCACGCTGCGTGCACGTGCCCACGTGCTCGAGTCGAGCATGGCGGAGCGCCGCAAGGCCGCATGGGCGATCGTGGAGAAGGTCCTCGAGCCCGTGCGCATCGCGGCGGACGCGCCCGCCTCCGAAGCCGAAGGAGCGTCGGGCGCCCCGATGCTCCCTCGCTTCCAGACCTGGTACTCGCGCGAGGAGATCCTGCCGATGTTCGATCGGCTCTTCCGCGCGCTCCCCGACGACGCGAGGCGGTCGCGCGCGCCGTTCACGAAGGAAGCCGTCGACGAGGTCTTCCCGTGGAACGCGACCCGCGCGACGACGCTCGCGAGCTTCACCGAAGAGCGGCTCGAGGCGCGCCGGCGCGAGCTCGCCACGGCCGAAGGCCTGCGCTCGCTCGGCAAGGACGCGCGCGTCCTCATGAGCCCGGACTACGTCGCGCACCTGTTGCACAGCTACCGCGAGATCATCGACTGCATGCCTTCGGGCAAGAACGCGATCGACGATCCGAACCAGTTCGCTCCGTGCCTCGCCGGAGAGTTCCCCGCCGGCGCCGTCGCCGTGAAGACGCGCTGGATGCCGGACTCGTCGCCGATCCCCGTCTTCGACACGTCGGCTTCGGCGCTCGAGGACAAACTCGCGCGAGGCACCTTCGGCGACGGCGACGCGCAGGCCCGCCCGGACGACGAGAGCGCATACACGATGCAGCTCACGCCCGACACGAAGCTGCGTCTCGTGGCGCTCCACATCATGACGAAGGAGCTCCGCGACTGGATGTGGATCACGCTCTGGTGGTCGCCCGATCCCGACTCGGACTTCGGCGCCGACCGCCCCGCCAGCCTCACGGGCCCGTTCGCGAACTACAAGATGTGCGTCGTCACGGCCTACGAGGAGAAGGATCCGGCGCCGGGCTCGAGCTTCGCCGAGACGCACCCCACGCTCGCCGCCGCGATCACGGCCGCCGCCGCCCACGGCCCGTCGACCTGGTGCAGCAACCCGTACCTCGAGACCGCCGAGCGCGCCGCGAAGACGAGCTGCATCGGCTGCCACCAACACGGCGGCACGGGCGAGACGATGGACACGATCCTCGCCGCCCCCGAGCGCTTCCCCGACTTCGCCCGCACGAAGCTCCGCTCGAGCTTCCCCGCCGACTACGGCTTCACGACGGAGGGCGGCCTCGATCTGGCAGCGGGCATGCGCGCGCGGGTGGAAGCGCTGAGCCCCTGACGGCGCAGGCTCCAGGCTCCAGAGGGGATCCACTGGAAGGGCGGAACAGCCGACGACATCCGTCGGCCCCGATCAAGATCCCCGAAAGGCGCCCGCAGAACACGAGGCGGCAACGGCCCGCGCTACGCCCGCGGCCTACTGGAGCCCGAAACCTGGAGCCTGGAGCCCGGAGCCTGGAGCCTCTTGCTCAACGTCCAATCGCCCCGCGGTAGACCCAGCCCTCGCGCGCGTAGCCCTCGCCGTACTTGATCAAGTACCAGCCGTCCTTCGACGTTCCGAGCTTCACCTTCGTGCCGCGCGGGAGGCGCGACACGACGGTGCCGGTCCGCGGTACCTCGCGCACGAGCGCGACCTCCCACGCGACGAGCGCTTCGCCGCTCGCGAGCGCCGGCGCGCTCGACGGCTTCTCTTCTTTCTCGGGAGCCTGCTTCGCGCTCCGGTCGCTCTTGTCCTTGTCGGCCTCCGATTCCTTCTCGGTGCCGAGGGCCGCGGCCTTGTCGGCGGCGTCAGCCTTTCCGTTCGGCGTGAGGTGCGCCGTGTACGCGACCGTGTAATGCGGGTGCTCGTGCCGAGTCGAGCCCGTGGTGGCGCCCTCGAAGGTGGTCTTCAGGCACGCGTCGGCCGCGTCCGGCTTCTGGATCGTCGAGGACTTGCCGACGTAGTACGTGACCTTCTTCGAGGAAAAGTCCGCGTTCACGACGACCGAGAGCTTGCCGGACTGTCCTTCCACGCCCGCGCAGCTCGCGATCTTGCGGATGCGCGGGGTCACGACGTCGTCGAGCCCGGGCACCCCTCCGCACTCCTTGCTGCCCTTCTTCGTCTCACCGTCGGCCGTCTTGCACGACAGCACGGCGCCCTTCCCGACGGTGATGGACGGCGGTGCGTTCGACGCGACGTTGGACGTCACGTTCGTCGAAGCGGCCGCGGGCGGCGCCGACGCGGCGGGCTTCGCGGGAGCAGACGTCGCCGCGGCGACGCTGGCGGGCGGCGCCTCGGGGGCACGGCCGGCCTGAGCGCTGTTCGCGGTGGCCGCGGCGGTCGACTCGCCCGGCGCGCTCGGCCCGAGCCGGACGCCGAGGACGCGCGGCCACGCAACGCCGACGAGGAACCCCACCGCGGCGATGACGCCGACCTTCACCCAACCGGGCTTGTCCCGATCCGAAGCCGGCACTTCGACGGTGAGCGGGGCGTCTTTGTTGGCCATGACTGGCCCCTTTCTACCAAACCCCGACCGGAACGATGAAATTAGGAGCCGGACCTCCGGTCGGAGCGATCACGCAGAGCCGCACCTCGCGACGCGGACGGCTTCGCGCCGCGGCGTCTTGCGACGCCGCAGAACGCGCAGCTCGCGTCCGGCGTCAGGGAAGGATGCGAACCGTGAGGACGAGCACGCCGTTCTGATACGTGAAGCCGCCCACGTTGAACGGCTTGTTCGCGTCCGCCGTGATGTCCGCGAGCTTCACGTAGCCGCCGCTCCCGTCCGGAGGGCTGATCGACGCCGTGACCTTGTAGCGGTTGTCGATCTTCGCCGTGTGCACGAGCTGGAACGTGCGGCCGTTCGGAAGCGTCGTGGTGCTCGCCTGCTTCAAGGCGAGCGGCATCGTCTTCTTCTCGAGCAGCTTCAGGCAGTCGAAGCCGAGGTTCGGAGGCGCGTCACCGATCGCCGGATCGATGCTCTTCTTGTCACACTTCGTCGCGTGGATGACCAGCACCTCGGCCTTCGGGGTACCCGCGTCGGCCTCGGCCCGCGGAACGTGACCGAGGAGCACGGCTCCGAGGGCGAGCGCGCCGAAGGCGAGCGACGCTTTGCGGCGAGAAAGGGACCTCATGTCACTTGCCTCCTGATTCGTCGACCCACACGATGACGCTCGTGGTGAGGTTGGTCTCGCTCGGGACATAGAACACGCTGACCGACCGCCCCGGAGTCTCTTCGATCTCCACCTCGACGTCACCACTGACCTCCGTGGTCGTGGCCGGCGGCTGGGAAGCCGTGGGGGCCCTCGCGATCGGAGCCTCCTCTTCCGTGTTGCGGTAGACCAGGAACACCGACGCGGCGAGCGCCAATGCGGCGGCCACCGCGCCGCCGATTTTGAGCCCACGCCGGTCCTTGCTCGTGGAGCTCGCGGGCTGCCGATCGCACGCGCGGGCCTCGCGCGCGGCCTCGATCGACACCACGTCGGCGCCCTTCGGCTCCTTCCGCTCCTTCTCCACCGCCGCCATCACGGCGTCGGCGATGTCGAAGCTCGCGACCGCCTTCGCTTCGCTCCGGGCTTCGTAGCCGAGCTTCACGAGCTCGCCGAGGTTGGCGATGTCGCTCGCGAAGCGCGCGGCCTCCTCGTCCGTCGCGAGCCAACGCTCGACCTTCTCCCGCTCCGCGCCCGTGAGCTCGCCGTCGGCGTAGGCCATGAGCTCGAGCATTCGGTCCTTCGTCATCATGACTTGCCTCCGGAACCGTCCTCCGGAGCCTCGGGGGTGGAAGCGGGAATGGGGCCGATCTGCTCCTCGTAGCAGTCGGACAAAGCCCTCTGGAGCTTCTGGCGGGCGTGGAAGAGGCGGCTCATGATGGTGCCTTTCGAGACGCCCATCGCCTGAGCCATCTCCTCGTAGCTGAGCCCTTCGATCTCACGCATGATGATGACGCCGCGGTGGTAAGGCGGCAGCGCGTCGAGCGCGGCCTGGAGTCGACCAGCGATCTCTTTCCGCCTGACGACGTCGATCGGATCGGAGCCGTCGACCCGGCTGAGCAGAGGGAACTCGGCTTCTCGGGTCTCGTCGGTCTCGAACCTGCCCTCGTCCATGTCCGCGAACTGCCGTCCGGGCTTGCGGATGAGATCGATGCTGAGGTTCGTGATGATGCGGTAAAGCCAGGTGAAGAAGCTCGAGTTGTTCTGGAAGCTGTTGAGGCCTTTGAAGACCCGAAGGAAGGCGTCTTGGACGAGCTCCCGGGCGTCGTTTTCGTCGCGGACGAGAGAGAGGGCGATCGCGAAGGCGCGACGCTGATGGCGTTCGACGAGCTGGCGGAAGGCCGCCATGTCGTTCTGTTGCGCCCTCGCGATGAGCACACGGTCTTCCTCCGCCTCCCGGATGCGTGCCTGCTTGGCGTTGGACGCGTCGGAAACCCTTAGATTCAAGGTGTTCGACGGCCGCCCTACCTTCCCCGAGCGATGGGGCTCGCCGTCGCTCAACTCCTTGGAAGCCGGCCCGTCTTCCCTGTCCGGGTCGTAGGCGCTCTCCTCCACTCCCACGTCGGAGAGCGCGTCGTCGCTCGCCTTCACTGTTTTGGGGGACTCGGGGCGGGCGACGGCCATTTCGCGCAGTTAGGGTAGTACAGGCACGAGCCTTGCGGCTAGCGCGCGGCGCCACGCAAGGGCAACGGATCGCTCCGCCCAAAGGCGCGCATGGCCGCGTTTTCGTCGTCGAATCGTGGCGATCGTGCCATCGCTAAACGGATGCACCGGTACCGGTGGCGGGATGGATGGCGCGCGAGGTCAGCGCGTGAGCGGATCGTCGGGATCCATCGGCTGCGCCGGAAGCCGCGCTCGCGGCGTCCGCTTCGGCTCCTTCAGCTCGCCGAGCGTGACGGGGATGTCGAAGGTCTTCCCGGCGCGGATGACACGGACGGTGACCGTCTTGCCGACGCCGGCGGTGCTCGCCTTCCACTGGAGCAGAGAGCTCTTGTCGATCGGGTGCCCGTCGAACGCGATGATCAGATCGCCGGGCTGGAGCTTCGCCCGGTCGGCCGGGCCGCCCGGCTCGACGGACTCGATGACCGCCCCCTTCGCGTCGCCGAGCTCGAGCGCGCGCCGATCCTCGGGCGAGAGATCGCGCGCGTCCCGGATGCGGATGCCGAGCGCGCTCCGCGTGAAGTGACCGTCGCGCAGCAACGTCGGGAGGAGCTGCTTCACCATGTTGATGGGAATAGCGAAGCCGATGCCCTGCGCACCGCCGCCACGGATCGCGGTGTTCATCCCGACGACCTCGCCTTTCAGGTTCAAGAGCGGCCCGCCGGAGTTGCCGGGGTTGATGGAGGCGTCGGTCTGGATGAAGTCGTAGTAACCGCTCGGATCGAGCGGAACGTCGTCTCGGCCGCGGCCCTTCGCGCTGACGATGCCGGCGCTCACGGTGTGCGAAAGCCCGAACGGGTTGCCGATGGCGACGACCCAGTCACCGACCTCGAGCGCGTCCGAGTCGCCGAGCGGAATGGCCGGCAGATCCGTCACGCCGTCGATCTTCACGACGGCGATGTCCGTCCGCGGGTCGCGCCCCGCGACGCGCGCCGGAAGACGCCGCTCGTCGGACAGCTGAACGAGGATCTCGTCGGCGCCCTCGACGACGTGGTTGTTCGTGACGACGACGCCGTCCTTCTGGACGATGAACCCGGTGCCGACGCCGCGCGCGATCCTCCCGCCACCCTGCCTCCATGCGAAGCGGCCGCGACCGGGATCCTCGCCCAACGTGTAGATGGTGACGACGCTCGGGTCGGCGCTCTTCGCGACGGGCGCGAAGCTGAGCGGCCCCGTCTTCACCTCCGGTGGCGCGTGCGGCGCCGGCGGCGGCGACGTGGCCGTCACGGCAGCGCTCGACGGGACCGGCACCGCGTTCGGCGGCAGATCGTCCTTCTGCGCCTTGGACCGACCACACCCCGTCGCGCCGAGCAGAGCTACGAGCAGAAAGACGGCGCATGCGCGGGGCCACCGCGATGGGCGCATCGGGAGCGGCGCCTCCTCGTGCGTGGAGGGGGCCAGGCGCGGGTTGGAGAATGGCTCGGCTCGCACGGGCACCTCGGCTTCTCGGTCGTGTGCAGATCCCATCACGCGATGGGCCCACACACGAGGGCAACACACGGGCAAGCCCATGTGTTCCCACGCCGAGGAGACGTGCAGAAGCGCGGCCGTTCGCTCGCGCGCGGCGCCCGGCCGCTACTTCTTCGCAGCGCCCTTCGTGCGCTCCACGTAGCGCATCCGGAGGTCGAAGAGGACCTGCGCGAGCAGACGCTCCTCGTCCCCCGTCAGGTTGCCCTTCGTCTTCTCTTCGAGCAGCCCGAGGAGGTCGATGTTCTGCTTGGCGAGCGGGAGGTTCGCCTCCACCCGGTTGGTCTCCGGGTGAGGCGCCTCCCCCAGATGCATCAACGCGGAGTGACTCAGCGACAGGATGAAGGTCGCGAAGTCGATGGTCGGGAGCGGATCCTGCTCGGCCTGCTCGCCGCCCTCCTCCGGGTTCTCGACCGGGTCGCTCACGTCGGCTCGCCCTCGCCGTTGGTCACGGTGTTCGCAGGAGCAGGCTCCGCGGGAGCCGCATCACCCGCCGGCGGTGCAGCCTCCGGCGCGGGCGCAGGGGCGGGCTCGGGCGCGGGCGCAGCCGCGACGACGGGCGCGGGCTCCGGTGCAGGCGCAGGCTCGGGCGCGGGCGCAGCCGCGACGGGCGGGGGCTCGGGGGCAGCCGCGACGGGCGCGGGCGCGAACTCGGGCGCGGGCGCAGCCGCGACGACGGGCGCGGGCTCGGGGGCCGGCGCGGGCGCCGGCGCAGGCGCAGCCGCGGGCTGTTCGGCCGCCGCCACGGGTTCCTCGACGCCCTCGGGCGGGGGAGGCGGCTCGAGAGCAGGCTGCGGAATCGAGAAGGGCTCCACCTGATCCGCCAAGTCAGGGAGAGAAGCGAGGTACTTCTCCAGCTCCTTCTCGGTGAGCGCGCCCGACCTGAGATTGCGCTCACGCACGCGCACGTCAAACGTCCAAGGGTTCTGGCTAACTTTCTGCGTCATCGGGCTCACCGTGGCTCGCGCCGATCGGCACGAGAGTAGGGCTCGGAGTTTGTCGAGGGGGTAGGTCGACGGGTTCGGCTCGGAACACCCGAGGCTCGAGCGCTCGGGCGTCCCCGGGACTTCCCCGGAGGGTGTGCCTGAGGCCGTTTAGTCCCCTCCAGCACGGGCCGCAAGCGGCTAATTTCCTGCTGGAATTACCGGACGATGGCTCGCGCCGGCTCGACCGGAGAGCTCGGCGGGACTCAGTTCTTGGCGGCGTTCCGCGGGCGGACGCCGAGCTGGACGAGGTTGGTCGCGCCGTTCGTCGGGCCGACGGGCTCGTACGTTTCGTACTCCTCCGCGATCTCGTCGAGCTCGGCGGCCGCTCGCGCGATCTCCTCGTCGGTCGCGGGGCGCACGTCACGGACGTGGACCGAGTATCGGATGGTCTGGCCCGCGAGCGGGTGATTGCCGTCGAGCACGACGGCGTCCTCCTTCACCTCGATCACGCGCAAAATCGCCTCCTCGCCGTCCGGAGACTCCGCCACGATCTCGTCGCCGACCTCGACCGAGTCGGGACGCGGCAACTCCGAGCGATCGACCTCGAGGACGAGCTCTTCGTCACGCTCGCCGAACGCCTCTTCGGGCGCGAGCACGACCTCCTTCGACTCGCCGACCTCCATGCCGGTGAGCGCTCTCTCGAGGCCCGGCACGAGCATGCCGTAGCCGTGGACGTAGACGATCGGCTCGCCGCCCTCGGCGTCGCTCGCGTCGAGGATCTCGCCGTTTGCCCCGCGCAGCGTGTAGTCGAGCACGACGCGCGAGTTCGCCTCGATCCGGTTCCTCGATGCCATCGCCCTACCCATAGCGCGCGCGCAGGCGGCTTTCACGCAGCTCGGCGGCTCGTCGGAGCTCGGCCGGCCGGCGAAGCGCGCTCACGCGCTCAGAGCGCGTCGGGCGAAACGATCCGCCCCGCGATCGCGCTCGCCGCCACCACGAGCGGGCTCGCGAGGTACACCTTGCCCGGCCCGCTCCGGCCCGGGAAGTTGCGGTTGATGGCGCTGACGGTGACCTGATCGGGAGAGTCGCTGACGCCCGGCCCGGCCTTGATGCAGGCGCCACACGACGGATCGACGAGCTCTGCGCCGGCCTTGCGGAAGATGTCGAGATAGCCCTTCCCCTCGGCGTAGCGGCGGATGTCCTGCGAGCCGAACTGGATGTAGAGGTGCACGCCGTCGGCGACGCGCTTGCCCTTCTCGACGGCGCGCGCCAAGACCTCGGCGTACATGTCCATGTCGGCCTTCTTGCCGCCCGTGCAGGAGCCGCCGTACGCGATGTCGATCTTCGTGTCGGGGAGCTCCCGGAGCGGGACCCCGTTCCGAGGATCGCCGGGCGTGGCCACCATCGGCTCGATCTCGGAGAGGTCGATCTCGAAGGTGGCGACGTAGGTCGCCCCGGGATCGGCCTTCACGATCAGCTTGCGGACCTCGTCGGGATCGAGCCCGCGCTGCTTCACGAGGTAGTCGACGACGACCTCGTCCGCCTCGATGATCCCGGTGAAGCCGCCCGCCTCGACGGCCATGTTGGTGAGCGTCGCGCGCTCGTCGAGGGACATCGCCCGGACACCCTGGCCGGCGAACTCGAGCACCTTGCCGATCCCCTGCCCCGACTTGAAGAAGGGCTGGCTCAGGATGTGGAGCATGACGTCCTTCGCGCAGACGCCGGGGCGAAGCTTGCCCGTGAGCACGAAGCGCGCGGTCTCCGGGACCGTCACGCGAACGTCCTTCGTGTACCAGGCGTTCGCCATGTCGGTGGAGCCGACGCCGAACGCGAAGCACCCGAGCGCGCCGGCCATGCACGTGTGCGAGTCGGTGCCGGTGACGAGCTGACCGGGCAGCGCGATCTCCTCGATCACCTTGTTGTGACAGATCGCCTCGGAGCCGACGAGCTTCCCGTCGCGGTGCACCTCGCCGTAGAGCTTGATGCCCTGGCGCTTCGTGAAGTCCTCCTGCACCGTAGCGAGCTTCTCGGCCTGCTCCTTGAGGCCCATCTCGCGATGCGCGCGAGGCATCACGAGGTCGAGGAACGTGAGGTGATCGCGGAAGGCCCACACGCTCGACGGATCCGTGACCGTCGCGTCCTTGCCCATCTCGGCGACGAAGAGCGACTCGGCCATCGGCGTGACGTACTCGTGGCTGAAGCGCACGTCGGTCCGCGCGAAGAACGCGTCGCCGGGCTTCACGGCAGGGACGCCGACCTTCCCTTCCTTCGCGTCGACGATGACGTGCGCCGCGAGGATCTTCTCGCAGAGCGTCATCGGCCGAGGCTCCGTCGTGACGGGCGGCGGCGTGGTCTTCCCGGCGAGCCGCGCGCGGTTGTACGCGAACAGGCCGCCGTGCTCGACGATGGCGGCGCTGATCGGATCGAGGCCCTTCGTGAACTCGCTGATCGGGATGGCCTCGCCGCGCTTGATCCGCTCGATGATCCCGAAGTCGGTCGACGTGAGCAGACCGATGTTCTGCGCGTTCTGCCGGTAGATCTTCTCGATGCTCTTGGCGATGACGAGCTGCACGCCCGCCTTGAGCTCGCTGTACGGCGCGGTCTCGCGGCTGGACCCGCAGCCCTTCGAGATCCCGCTCACGATGACGCCGAAGCCGCCGTTCTTGATGGCGTCCTTGCCCACCTTGCCGCCGCGCAGACCGACGAGGCAGAAGCGAGCGAGCGTCTCGTCGTAGTAGTAGCAGACCCAGCCGGGCGTGAGCTCGTCGGTCGAGATGTTGTCGATGAGCGCGGGCTCGTCCTTGTCGACGTCGTACTCGATGTCCTCGCCCTGGAGCTGCTTCTCGAGGAGCGCAGGATCCTTCGTCAGATAGAGGATGCGTCCCTCGATGCGAACGGTGGCGCCTTGGGAGGCGCCCTGGGCGGAGGGGCCTTGGACGGCGGGGCCTTGCATGTGCAAAGTCCTAGCACGAGAGCATGGGTTCGGTGCTATTGAGCGCCTCCCCTCATGCGCATCGCCGTCGTCACGACGAGCTACCCCGCCTTCGACGGAGACCCTTCGGGCCACTTCGTGCAGGCGGAGGTGGCCGAGCTCGAGCGGATGGGCCACGAGGTGCACGTCGTCCACCCCGCGCCGGGCGGCGCCTTCGGCTGGCCGGGCGCCCCGAGCCGCCTGCGCGAACGCCCGCTCCGCATCTTCGAAGCAGGCGCGTGGCTCGTCCGCGCCAGCGCCAAAGTGAGACAGCTCCGTCCCGACCGCGTCGTGGCGCACTGGAGCGTCCCGTCCGCCTTCCCGATCGCGCTCGCGGCAGACACCGCCACCGCGTCCGTCGCGAGCACCGGGGACGCCGCCGACGCGGGCGCCGCTGGCGTGCGTCCCGAGCTCGAAATCGTCTCGCACGGTGCCGATGTCCGGCTGCTCGTCGGCCTACCGCGCAAGATCCGAAGGCGCGTCATCCGCCCGCTGCTGCGCCGAGCGACGCGATGGCGTTTCGTCTCCCAGGACCTCCGCGCCACCCTCGAGCGGTCGCTCGACGAGGAGGACATCGCCGCGCTCGAGAGGATCGCCGCGATCGTCCCTCAGGCGATCGAGATGCCCGACGTCACGGAGGACGCGCGAGCCAAACGGGAGGCCTTGGCAGGACGCCGTCTCTACGTCTGCGCCGGACGGCTCGTCCAGAGCAAGCGCATCGACAAGGTGATCGACTACGTCGCGACGAGCGCTCCCTATCGCGATCGGCACGAGCGCGTCCTCGTCATCCTCGGCGACGGCCCGGAGCGGGCGAACCTCGAGCGCATGGCCAGAGCGTGGCAGCTCGACGTCCGCTTCCTCGGCAAGACCACCCGCAGCGAGGCCCTCGGCTGGATCGGTGCCGCGGACGAGCTCGTCCACGCCTCGCGCGTCGAGGGTCTCTCCACCGTCGTCCGCGAAGCCACGATGCTCGGCGTGCCGGTGACCATCCTCCCCTGAACGACACGCCCGATCCTCGACGCGAGGTCGGGGATCGGGCGATTCGTCGCTCGATGGGGTGGGAGGGGGCTACTGGGCGCTCTTGCGCTGGAAGGCGGGGACGTCCCAGTCGGTGTCGAAGGCCGGGAAGCTCGAGGCGCGCTCGCGCGCGGGGATGCGCTGGCTCGTCGGCTGGATGCGCGAGTCGTAGTGGTGGCTCGCCTCGCGCGTCGCCGGCTGCTGCGAGACGCGGCGGGTCGCGAAGGCGGCCGCCGGCTCGTGGCGCTGCGAGGGCTGGTTGCCGAAGAGCGAGTGCGGGTTGCCGTAGTGCGGGTGGCGCGAACCGGCGACCTGCTGCGGGGCGTGCATCGAGGGCACCGTCGCGGGTGCGGCGGACGGGAGCTGGTTGCGCGCCTGCTGCTCGAGGGCGGCCATGCGCTCCGCGTAGTCGAAGCCCGTCGCGATGACGGTGACCTTCACGTTCTCGCCGAGGGCCTCGTCGATGCTCGCGCCGAAGATGATGTTCGCGTCCTCGTGCGCCTGCTCCTGGACGAGGCTCGCGGCCTCCTGGATCTCGCGCATCTTGAGGTCCGGGCCACCGACGATGTTGATGAGGACGCCCATCGCGCCGTCGACGGAGATGTCGTCGAGGAGCGGCGAGGAGACGGCCATCTCGGCGGCGAGGCGGGCGCGGTTCGGGCCCTTCGCGATGCCGGTGCCCATGAGCGCGCGGCCCATGTTCGCCATGACCGTCTTCACGTCGGCGAAGTCGACGTTGACGATGCCGTTCTGCGTGATGAGGTCGCTGATGCCCTTGACGGCCTGGTAGAGGACCTCGTCCGCCTTGCGGAAGGCGTCGATGAACGAGAGGTCGTCCTCGCCGAGCATCAGGAGCTTCTGGTTCGGGATCGTGATGAGGGTGTCGACCGTCTCGGCGAGCTGCGCGAGGCCGAGCTCCGCGCGGCGCGCGCGCTGGCGGCCCTCGAAGAGGAACGGCTTCGTGACGACGCCGACGGTGAGGGCGCCCTCCTCGCGCGCGAGCTGCGCGATGACCGGCGCCGCGCCGGTGCCCGTACCGCCGCCCATGCCGGCGGTGACGAAGACCATGTCCGCACCGGTCAGGAGCTCCTTGATGCGCTGCTGATCCTCCAGCGCGGCTTTGCGGCCACGCTCGGGATCGGCGCCTGCGCCGAGGCCGCGCGTCACCGAGCTGCCGATGTTCAGGCGGGTCGGGGCGGCATTGCCGTTGAGGGCCTGCGCGTCGGTGTTGACGACGATGAACTCCACGCCCTCCAGGCCGAAGTTGATCATCGTGTTGACCGCGTTGCCGCCGGAGCCTCCGCAGCCGATCACCTTGATGCGAGCCTGGTATTCCTGCTGCTCGTCTGCGAACTCGATGGAAAACGTCATGACGCTGTGCCTCCCGGTGAGCTCACGGCGCGCCGTGACCTCTCTTTTCTTTCGTCGCGCACGAGCACCGGAGGCGCCTCTTCCTCCATTGGAGCTCGTGAGAATTGCGATCCGTTGCTGGGGTTTTCGAGATCAGAAAGCGGCCTTGAGCCACTCCCAGAGCTTGGACGACTTGGGGGTCTCCTCGGTCTTCGTGCCCTCGCCGGCTTGCTGCTTGCCGGCCGCCGTCATCCTCGTCATCGAGTGCGAGGGGACGACCTCGCGCGCGTGCGCTTCGGCGATCGCCTGCGCGCCGTAGCGGACGAGACCGACGCCGGTCGCGTACTGCGGACCGTGGACGAGCTGCGTGATGCCACGCACGCCCGTCGGGAAACCGACGCGCACCGGCATGCCGAGGATCTCCTCTGCGATCTCGGTCGTGCCTTCGAGGAGGACGGAGCCGCCCGTCAGCACGACTCCGGCCGAGAGCTGCTCGAGCAGGCCGGTGTCCTCGATGCGCTTCCGGACGACGGCGAAGATCTCCTCGACGCGCGGCTCGATGATGTCGCTGAGCACGCGGCGCGGCGTGCGGCGCGGCTTCTGTCCGCCGACGCCGGGCACCTCGATCTCCTCGTCGTCCGCGACCATGCGGCCGAGGGCGCAGCCGAACAGGCGCTTGAGGCGGTCGGCCTCGGCCATCGGCGTGCGGAGCCCCGCGGCGATGTCGTTCGTGATGTTGTTGCCGCCGACGGGGACGACGCTCGCGTGGGCGATGCCGCCGTCGACGTAGAGCAGGATGTCCGTCGTGCCGCCGCCGATGTCGACGACCGCGGCGCCGATCTCGCGCTCGTCGTCCGACAGGACGGCCTCGGCGCTCGCGAGGGACTCGAGCACGACGTCGGCGACGACGAGCCCGCAGCGCTCCGCGCAGCGGATCACGTTCTGGACGCAGCTCGTCGCCGCGGTGATGAGGTTGACCTTGGCTCCGAGCCGGACGCCGCTCATCCCGATCGGGTCGCGGATGCCGTCCTGGATGTCGACGATGTACTCGCGCGGCAGGACGTGGAGGATCTGCCGATCCGCATCGACCGGGATCGCGCGCGCCCCCTCGAGCGCGCGCTCGACGTCCGCGCGCGTGACCTCGCCGCCCGCGATCGCCGCGACGCCGTCGGACGTCTGCGAGCGGATGTGGCTGCCCGCCACGCCCGCGTACACCGTCCGGATCTCGACGCCGGCCATCGTCTGGGCCGCCTCGATGGCATCCCGGATGGAGCGGACGGTCCAGTCGATGTTGCTGACGATGCCCTTGCGGAGCCCGCGGCAAGGCACGGATCCGACGCCGAGGATCGTGATCCCGTCGTCCGCGATCTCGCCGACCACCGCGCAGACCTTGGTGGTGCCGATATCGAGACCGACGACGATCTCTCCTTCGTGTTGCGGGGCCCCCGTACGGTCGTGGGAACCCGTGCGGCCGGATGAAGACATCGTGCTCACGTACCGCTGGTTCGCATGGTTCCGCCACGTGGGCCAAATAAGTGTCGATTTTGGGTGCGCGAATCGAGACGGTGGTGGGACGGCGCACGCAGCCAGCGCGGCATTTTCCGTGCAATCGCGGGCATCCAGGGCATGAGCGCACGACGACCGGACGGCGCGGACGGGACCGACTGCGACGGCCGAAGTCCCGGCTCCGAGAGGGCGTACGCACGGCCGGAGGAGTGCTAGATTCCACGCCCATGAGCGGACCGTGCACGGGCTGCGGGCGCGGCGCAGCCGAGGCCAACAAGATCCTCCCCGCTCGCGCCGCAGGCGTCGGTCTGTTCATCTGCGACCGGTGCATCGCCGAGTGCGCGCACGCGATCGGCGACGCCCCCACGCGGATCCCCGGCGCCATGCGCTCTTGCTCGTTCTGCACGAAGCCGGAGGACTACGTCGCGGTCATGATCTCCGTCGGCGCGAAGATGATCTGCGACGAGTGCGTCGACCATTACCGCGCCGCGCTCTAGGCGCACGCCACGAAGCGCCGATCAGGATCGCCACCGGCTCACCGCGTCTCCGTCGAGAGACGGTTTCCGAGCCTCTCCTCCGCCGGCGATCCCTCGAAGAACACGGGCTTCGACGTGTGAGCAAGGGTGAGAGGGCGGCACCATCCTTGCTGCCAGACCGCGCGCATGCGCGTCGTCCTTCTTGCCGCACTCCCCGTCGTGATCTCGGCCTCCATCGGCTGCGCGGCTCCCGCCTCCCCGGAGCAGGCGAGCGACGAGCAAGCGCTCGCGTGGACGGCCACGCTCGCGTACGGGCAGCATCGCCCGGCTGCGATCGCCGTCGACGCTACGCACGTCTACTGGACCGCGTCCGACCCGAGCGGCGACGTGTACCCGTTCGATCGCCGCCACCGCGTCCTCCGCGTCGCCAAGACCGGCGGTGTCGTCGAGACGCTCGCGTCCGGCCGCCGGTCGCTCGTCGGGCTCGCGGTCGACGCATCGCACGTGTACTGGCTCGAGCAAGCGAAGAGCTGCGCGACGAACGACGGCTCCGTGCTCCGCGTGCCGAAGTCGGGCGGCTCGGTCGAGACGCTCGCGACGAGCATCGCTTGCGGCGCCGTCTCCGCCAATTCCCAGATGGTCGTCGACGACGTCCACGTCTACTTCGGCGGCGACGGCGGCGTGCGCGTCCTGCCGAAGGCCGGAGGCACGCCCGCCGTCTTCGCTGTCGCCGGACCGAACCCGCACGCGTCCAGGGCATCGACGGTGCTCCTGCGCGCGGACGCGACGACCGTGTTCTGGGGCGACGCGTACGGCCCGCTCTGGGTGCAGCCGAAGAGCGGCGGGCCGAAGGTGAAGCTCCTCGACGAGAGCCCGTGGATCGCAGCGCTCGACGACACGCACGTCTACTTCGTCCGCGACCGAACGGTGTGGCGTGTCCCGAAGGAGGGCGGCGCGGCCGAGGCGCTCGGACCGGCGGACGGCGACGGTACGGCTGCGATCGCGGTCGACGACGCGCACGTGTACTGGTCGAGCACGACGGAGCGAACGATTCGACGCATCCCGAAGACCGGCGCGCCGGCGTCCGAGCGCTTCGCCGTCGGGGAGATGGCCCGCGACCTCGCGCTCGACGACGCGAGCGTGTTCTTCCCTCATTACGGGACCGAGTACGTCGCGTGGATGACGCCCGAGTACGTCGCGAACAGCGGCGCGATCCGCCGGCGTACGAAGCACTGACGAAGAGACGTGCGACGCGCCGGCGCAGGATGCGCGATCACCGCATCCGCACGACCACGCGCTCCGGGCGAGCCTCGTCGTCCAGCATGATCGTGTCGGGCTTCGCGCCACGCCGATCCAGCTCCGCGACCACGCGCACGGCCTGCTCGAGCTTGCGTCGATAGGGAGGCCTCCCCATCCGGAGGACGACGTTGCTCTTCCCGACGACGAGCGTCATGTCTCCGTTCGGCTCGACGTGCACCTCCTCGAGCGGCGAGCGCTGCGCGAGCTGAGAGCGGTCGTACTCGTCCGCGAGATCGAGCGCGCTCTTGATCGTGCGCGTCGCGCCTTCGCGATCCTCGAGGAGCATCTTCAGCGGGACGCCGGTCACGACGTGGAAGTCGAGCGGATCGCCGGCCTCGACGCGCTTGATGATCTCGCCGTCTCGGGTCACGAGGTACGTGCCCTCCGTCGTCGTGGGCGAGCCCGCGAGGGCGACGATGCCGGCGGCCTCGCGCTCCGTCACGCGCACGTAGATCGTGCCCGGGAGCTGGCGCGTGAGCTCCGCGCCCTCGATCCAGGGGTCCGCCATCAGGCGGGCTCTCGCCTGATCGAGATCGATCGTGAACACGTTCTGGCCCTTGGCGATCCCGGCGATGTTGGCGAGCTCGTCGGGGCCGCGGCGCTTCCCTCCCAGCGTGACGATCTCCGTGACCGCGAATCGCGGGCTCGTGCGCACGTAATGGCGGGCGCCCCACGCGACACCGGAGCCGATCCCGACCACGAGCGCGAGGCCGACGAACGCGCGCGCGACACGCGCGAGACGAGAGCTCGCAAGACGCACCGGCGGCGGGTCGACCGGTGACACCGCCGGCGGGACGCTGGCCCCGATGGGGGCTCGCTTGTTGCCGCTCGACGGCGGCGCCGCGTCGTCCGCCTCCTGCGCCGTCCCTTCGAGCACGTCGAGCGGCGCAGGGTTGCGCGTGCGGACGTTCCGCGGCGGATCGACGCCACCCGCGAGCCCGTGAGGCGAGCTCCGCGGCGGCGGCGGGATCGACGGATGGCTCGTCGCCCTTGTACGCGACCCGGGCGGCACGTTCATGACGCCTCCTTTCGGCTCTCGCCTTCGATCATGTCGCGGAGCTTCCGTGCGCTCGCGTTGATGTCTCCGGCGCCGAGCGCGATCACGAGATCGCCCGGCTGTACGGCGGCATAGAGCTCGTCGGCGACGCGATCCTTGTCCGGCACGTAGTGGACGGCGTGGTGTCCGTGCGCGCGGATCGCGTCGGCGAGCGCCTTGCCGGTGGCGCCGGGGATCGGCTTCTCGCCGGCCGGATAGACCTCGGTGACGAACACGAGGTCGGCCTTGTTGAACGCCCGCGTGAAGTCGTCGAAGAGCGCGTGCGTTCGCGTGTAGCGGTGCGGCTGGAACGCGACGACGACCCGGCGATCGAACCCGCGCTGCGCGGCGTCGAGCGTCGCCTCGATCTCGGCGGGGTGGTGGCCGTAGTCGTCCACGATCATCACGTCGCCGCGCTTGCCGTCCTTCACCAGCGACGGCTGCGCGACGACGGTGAAGCGACGCTGCACGCCGTGGAAGCCGGCGATCGCCTCGCGCACGACGTCGAGCGGCACCTCGAGCTCGTCGGCGACCGCGATGACGGCGAGCGCGTTGAGCACGTTGTGCGCACCGGGCATGCGGACGGTGAACGAGCCCAGCGACTCGCCACGCCGGTACGCCTCGAAGTGCGTCTCGAGGCCGGCGAAGTGCGGGTTCTTGGCGCGGTAGTCCGCCTGGCGCGAGACGCCGTAGGTCACGTGCCTGCGCGTGACCTTCGGGAGGATCGCCTGGACGTGAGGGTGGTCGATGCAGAGGACGGCGAGCCCGTAGAACGGGATCTTGTTCGCGAACTGCACGAACGCTTCCTTCACGTTCTCGTGCGAGCCGTAATGGTCGAGGTGCTCGGCGTCGATGTTGGTGATGACGCCGATCGTGGGCGTGAGCTTGAGGAACGAGCCGTCGCTCTCGTCCGCCTCCGCGACGAAGAGATCGCCCTCGCCGAGGCGTGCGTTCGAGCCGAGCGCGTTGACCTTGCCACCGACGACGACGGTGGGGTCCAGGCCGGCGTGGCGTAGCACGGTGGCGACGAGCGAGGTCGTGGTCGTCTTGCCGTGCGAGCCCGCGATGAGCACGCAGTACTTCACGCGCATCAGCTCCGCGAGCATCTCGGCGCGCGGGATGATCGGAATGTCGAGCTCGCGCGCGCGGACGATCTCCGGATTGTCGGGGCGGATCGCGCTCGAGAAGACGACGACGTCGGCGCCCTCGACGTTCTCGGCGCGATGACCGATGTCGATGCGCACTCCCATCGACTCGAGGCGCCGCGTGATGTCGTTCGGCTTGAGGTCGGAGCCCGTCACCTCGAGCTCGACGGTGCGGAGGATCTCGGCGAGGCCGCTCATGCCGATGCCGCCGATCCCCACGAAATGCGCTCGCCGTACACGTCCTCGGAACATCAGGAGGGTCCTCCGCGCTCGGGGCTCCGCACGGTGACGTCGAGACGGATGCGCGAGGAGCTGCCGTTGGTCGCGCCGTTCGTCTTCGGGCGCTTCTTCCCCGACACGGGGATCCCGGCGAGCGAGAGGAGATCCTTCGCGACGTCCTCGGCGGCGTGCGGCCGGCCGTGATCGCGCGCGGCGTTGGCCATGCGCACGCGCCGCGCATCGTCGGAGAGCAGCCGGGTGATCTCGTCCGCGAGGCGCTCCTCGTCGGCGGCCTCTTGGCGGATGCACACGGCGCCGCCGACGTCGGCGAGCGACATCGCGTTCTTCGCCTGGTGATCGTCGGCGGCGTGCGGGAAAGGAACGAGCACGGCCGCCCGTCCGATGGCGGAGATCTCGGCGACCGTGACGGCCCCGGAGCGCGCGACGACGAGATCGGCCGAGGCCATGCGCTCGGCGACGTCGTCGAGGAACGGGACGACCTCGACGGAGCGGCAGCCGCTCCGCGCGTACGCCTCGCGGACGGACGGCTCGCGATCGCGCCCCGACTGGTGGACGATCGCGAGGCCGCGCGAGCCGAGCGCACGCTCGACACGCGCCATCGCCCGCGGCAGCACCTCGTTGAGCGCCTGCGCGCCCTGGCTGCCGCCGAGGACGAGCACCCGAAGCGGGCCGCTCCCGGGCACGTAGGGCCGCGGCTCGAACCCTGGACGGAGCGGCACGCCGTAGAGGCGCGCCTTGTCGCCGCGGAAGTGCCGGCCCGTCTCCGACCATGCGATGTACGCGCGCTTCGCGAACGGCGCGAGGAGGCGGTTCGCGAGGCCGAGCGTGCTGTTCGGCTCGAGGATCGCGAGCGGCACGCGCTGCGAGACGCACGCGAGCGCCGCGGGCCCCGCCGCATACCCGCCGACGCTGAGCACCGCTGCGGGGCGGAGCCGGCGCACGAAGGCCCGCGCCTGCTGCGTGGCCTTCGCCGCCACGAGGGCGCCACGGATCGCCCGCGGCGCTCCCCCGCCCTTCATCGGCTCGACGTCGAGCAGCTCGAGCGCGTAGCCGTGCTCGGGGACGACGCGCGCCTCGAGGCCACGGGGCGAGCCGGCGAAGACGATGCGGACGTCCGCGAGCTCGACGAGCGCACGCGCGACCGCGAGGCCCGGAAAGACGTGACCGCCCGTACCTCCGCCCGCGATCATGATCCAGCGCATCAGGCGTCCTCCTTCGCAGTCGCGGCGCCTTCGAGACCGGCCGGCTCCGCGAGCGCGTTCGCGAACGCGTCGTCCCCGAGCTCGAAGTCGCTCGAGGCCGGGGGCGCCTCCGGCGTCTCGGCCTCCGGCGCAGGCGGATCCATCCCTTGGCGCGACACGTTGAGGAGGATACCCGCGGCGGCCGCGTTCACGAGCAGCGACGAGCCGCCGAAGCTCAGGAAGGGCAGCGTCAGCCCCTTCGTCGGGAGCATCGCGAGCGCGACGCACAGGTTCACGAGCGCCTGCACGCCGAACATCGTCGAGATGCCGAACGCGAGGTACGAGCCGTAGTCGTCCGGCGCACGGAACGCCGCGCGGACGCCACGAGCGACGAGCGCGAGGTAGACGAGGCAGAGCGTCAGGATGCCGACGAACCCGAGCTCCTCGCCGATGATCGCCGCGATGAAGTCGTTGTGCGCCTCGGGCAGGTAGAGCGTCTGGAGGCCCTTGCCGATGCCCATGCCCCACGTCCCGCCCGAGCCGAACGCCATGACGGACTGGAACGGCTGGTAGGCGATGCCGGCCTTGTGGGCCTCGAGGTTCGTCCACGCCATCCAGCGGTCGATGCGGTACTGCTTCGACATGATCGACACCGCGGCGAAGACACCGCCGAGCATCGACGCGCCGAGGATGTAGCCGATCTTCGCGCCGGCCACGAACAGCATCGTGAACGTCAGGAGCAACAGAACGACGCTCGACCCGAAGTCGGGCTGCTTCATGCAGAGGAACATGAAGAGCCCCGCGACGATCAGGTGCGGGAGGAAGCCGATGGTGAACGTCTTCACCTTCTCGGCCTTCTTCGCGAGCGAGTAGGCGAGCCAGCAGACGAGCGCGAGCTTCGCCATCTCGGCCGGCTGGATGTGGACGGGGCCGAGCGCGATCCACCGCGTCGCGCCGCCGCCGCTCTTGCCGAGCCCGGCGACGCAGAGGACGAGCAAGAGGCCGACGCCGCCGAGCACCGGGTACGTGAGCTTGTAGAGGCGGTGGTAGTCGAAGGCGGCGACGGAGAAGAGGACGACGAGCGCGACGGCCGCGTAGGCCGCCTGCCGCTTGAGGAAGAACTGCGGATCGTGCAGGTGCAGCGTCGCCTGGACCGCGGACGCGCTGTAGACCATCACCACACCGAAGGCGATGAGGGCGATGACGAGCGCCGCGAGCACGACGTCCACGGGACGCTCGGTCGCCTTCGCGTTCGGCTTCGCGTCGAGCGGCAGCGAGAGCTGCTGGACGACCGGAGCGACGATGCGGCGGTTGCGAATGGCGCCCATCATGACGACACCTCCGGGAGCGCGAGGACGGCGCGGACGAAGGCGTCGCCGCGCGCCTTGTAGTCCTGGAACATGTCGAAGCTCGAGCAGGCCGGCGAGAGGAGCACGGCGTCGCCCGCGTGCGCGAGCTCGGCCGCCACGGCGACGGCCTCCTCCATGCTCTCCGCGAGGCGGACCGGGACGACGGAGCCGATCGCGTCGCGGATCAGGTGCTTCGCCTCGCCGATGAGGACGGCCGCGCGGCCTCGCTCGCGGAGCGCGTCGACGAGCGGGCCGTAGCTCCCGCCCTTGTCGCGACCGCCCGCGACGAGCACGACGCGCTCCTCCGCGACGCCGCGGATCGCCGTGACGGAGGCGCCGACGTTCGTGCCCTTCGAGTCGTCGTAGAACCGGACGCCGCCGCGCTCGCGGACGAACGCCATCCGGTGCGCGAGCCCGCGGAAGCTCGCGAGCACCCGCCGCACGACGTCCGGGGCGACGCCGAAGGGTCGAACGGCCGCGAGCGCCGCCGCGACGTTGAGCGCGTTGTGACCGCCCTGGAGCGCGATCGCCTTCCGGTCGTAGCGCTCGTCGCCGTCGACGACGGCGTCCGCGGTGACGCGCACGTCGCCGCTCGTGCCGAACGTGACGAGACGACCCTTGCCGCGCGCCGCCTGGCGGAGGCAGACCTCGTCGCCGTGGGGCACGACCGCGAAGTCGTCCTCCGTCTGGCGGGCGAAGGCGTTGCCCTTCGCGTCGGCATACGCGGCCTCGCTCGGGTACCGGTCGAGGTGATCGGGCGTCACGTTCAGGAGCACGCCGACCTTCGGCCGGAACGACTCGACGCGCTCCATCTGGAAGCTCGACACCTCGAGCACGACGACGTCGAACGCCTCGTCCGCGTGCGCCGCGAGCGGCTCGCCGAGGTTGCCGCCGACGAAGACCTTCTTGCCCGCCGCGGCGAACAGCTCGCCGACGAGCGACGTGGTCGTGCTCTTGCCGTTGGTCCCGCCGACGGCGACGACGGGCGCCGGATGCGCGAGCGCCTGGACCGCGAGCTCGACCTCGCCCCAGATCCGCACGCCTTTGGCCTCCGCCGCGTCGAGCTCCGGGAGACGCGGCACGCCGGGCGACACGACGACGAGATCGGCCTCGGACAGCCGCGCGCCTTCGTGGCCGCCGAGGACGAGCGTGACGCCCTCGCCCTCGAGGCGGCGCGCGTCCTCCGAGACCGTCGTCTTCGCGTCGGTCCCGACGACGCGCGCGCCGCGCGAGACGAGGAGCCGGCAGGCCGCGACACCGCTCGTCCCGAGCCCGACGACGACCACGCGCTTGTCCTTCACGTCGAGCACGTGCGTCACCTCAGCTTCAGGCTCGCGAGGCTCACCAGCGCGAGCAGGATGGAGATGATCCAGAAGCGGACGATGATCTTCGGCTCCGGCCACCCCTTCTTCTCGAAGTGGTGGTGGATCGGCGCCATCAGGAAGATGCGCTTTCCGGTGAGCTTGAAGCTCACGATCTGCGTGACGACGCTGAGCCCCTCGAGGAAGAAGACGCCGCCGAGGATGATCGAGAGCAGCTCGTTCTTCGTGAAGACGGCGATGCTCCCGAGGCCGCCGCCGAGCGCGAGGGCGCCGACGTCGCCCATGAAGACCTGCGCGGGGTACGTGTTGTACCAGAGGAAGCCGATGCCGGCGCCGACCATGGCCCCGCAGAAGATCGACAGCTCGCCGGCGCTCGCGATCGACGGGATGTCGAGGTAGCGCGCGACGATGAAGCGCTGCGCGACGTTCGCGATGCCGAAGGTCGCGCCGCACAGGTACGCCCAGATGAGGTACGTGCCGGCGTTGAAGATGACGGGCCCGATCGCGAGCCCGTCGAGGCCGTCGGTGAAGTTGACCGCGTTCGAGGTCGCGACGATGACGAAGACCGCGAACACGATGTAGAGGCCGACGGGGAGCGTGACCGGGTGCTTCTCGAACGAGACGAAGGGGATCCCGAGGCGGTTGCGGATCTCCCACCAGTCCGAGGGGACGTGCTCCTGCGCCGTGAAGACGTACGTGATGACCGCGGCTGCGACGAGGAACTGCCCGAGAAGCTTGTAGCGGGCGGGCAGCCCCTTCGAGTTCTTCATCCGGATCTTCAGGTAGTCGTCGAGGTACCCGATGACGCCGTAGCCGGCCGTGATGGTGGTCGCCGCGAGGACGAACGTGTTGCGGAGGTCGCACCAGAGGATGGTCGAGCCGAGGACCGCGAGGAGGAGCAGCGCGCCGCCCATCGTCGGCGTGCCGCGCTTCTTCATGTGGGCCTCGGGGATCATCCCCGCGTCACGGACGACCTGACCGATCTGCTTCTTCTGCAGCGCGCGGATGAACCACGGCGAGAACGTGAAGCAGATGACCATCGCCGTGATGGTCGCGGCGATGACGCGGAAGGGGACGTACCGAAGGACGTTGAGCCACCCCAGCCAGCTCGCGCTGTGGCGCAAGGGATAGAGGAGCTCGTAGATCATTTCGCCGTGGTCCTTCGCATCGGATGCGGATGAACGAGGAGAAGGTGGAAGGTGCCCTCCCGCGGAGGCCTCGCCGGCCTCGCCCCCCCAGACGATGCAGACTCTGACGGATTAGGCAAAACTTCCGGCGATTTCGGGGTGGGACGACAGCAGTGCAGCCACGACCTTCTCGGCGCCTACGCTGCGTGACCCTTTTACCAAAACCGCGTCTCCGTGCCGCACTCGAACCGCGGCTTCGGCCGCTGCCTCAGCCGTGGAAGCGGCCCGGACCACCTCGACGCCGCGGGCGGCGGCGCGGTCGAGCGCCAGATCGACGAGCCCCCCGCAGCCGATCGCGAGGGCGACCCCGGCGTCGGCGATCGCCTCCCCGAGCGCCTCGTGCTCCTCGCGGGCGAGCGCCCCGAGCTCCTTCATCTCGCCGAGGACGGCGACTCGCCTGCGCCCGCCCGCGATCTCGCCCAACGTGGCGAGGGCGGCGCGCATGCTCGCGGGGTTCGCGTTGTAGGTGTCGTCGAGGACGACGATGTCGCCCTCCAGCCTGCGGACCGTTCCGCGGCCCTGGAGCGCGACCTTCCCGAGGGCACGCTCGATCGCCTCGGCGGAGAGGACCTCGCGGCTCGCCGCCTCCTGCGCCGCGATCGCGGCCGCGAGATCGATTGCGGCCGCCTCGCCCGGGATGGGGAGGTAGACCGAGATCTCCCGCTCGGCGCAGAGGAGCCGCACGCGCGAGCCCGACCGCTCCGGACGGCGGTCGACGAGCCGATAGAGCGGGCTCGGGACGGGAGGAGCGGACGTCGACGCGTCGTCACGGCTCGTCCCGCGTCCGAACGTCACGCTCTTGCGCGCGCGCGTGCCCTGCGCGGCCCGGACGACGTACGCGTCGTCCGCATTGACCACGGCGATCCCGTGCGGACCGAGCGCGCGATAGAGGGCGCCCTTCTCGCGCATGACGCCCTCGCGGCCGCCGACGCCTTCGGCGTGGGCGACGCCGACGTTCACGACCACGGCGACGTCCGGCTGCGCGAACGCCGTGATCGCGTCGAGCTCGCCCGGCAGGCTCATGCCCATCTCGAGCACGCAGAAGCGATGCGACGCCTCGAGCCCGAACACGACGGCGGGAACGCCGATCCGGTTGTTCAGATTCCCAGCGGTGAAGCACGTCGGCGCGATCTCGGAGAGGAGCGCGGCCGTGAGCTCCTTCGTCGTGGTCTTGCCCGCGCTGCCGGTGATCGCGACCACGCGCCCGTCGACGGCCTCGAGCCGCCACTTCGTGAGGTGCGCGCGCGCCAGCCCGCCCCACGCGACGAGCGTGTCGTCGACCTCGACCACGCTCGCCTCCTCCGGGATCTCGAGATCCCGATCGCGCTCGACGACGACGATGCGCGCTCCCGCGCGGACGGCGGCCGGAACGAAGGCGTGGCCGTCGTGGGTCGCGCCTCGGAGCGCGACGAAGACGCTGCCGGGCACGACGGCGCGGCTGTCGCTGAAGACGCCGACGGCCGGCTCCGTCCAGCTCGATCCGCGGCGTGCGATCGTGCCGTGGGTCGCGAGCGCGACCTCGAGGAGGGACAGGCGAGCTCGGTTCGTGGGTATCGGGGTGGCCACTCGGGGCTCCTTCTCTCCCGCCGTGATGCACGGACCGCGGCGCTCGAGCCGTCGCCACCCATGGCACGTGGACGGGCGCACGCGCAAGGGCGAACCGCTCCGGAGCACGCCCGTCCTCGGGTCCACGGGGGCGAAGCGCGCGCCGGCGCGGGCTTGCACCCGAAGCAATAATCACTACGTTGGACGCACTTCTTAGAGGATACTGCTACCACAAATAGATCCCATGGTCGAATCATCTACGACGTTCGACGCGATCGATCGGCGGATCCTCGAGGTCCTCCAGCGCGACGGCCGCATCACGAACGCGGCGCTCGCCGAGGAGGTGGGGCTCACGCCGACCCCGCTGATCCAGCGGGTCCGCAAGCTCGAGCAGTCGGGCGTCATCCAGCGCTACGCGGCGGTCGTCGACGCGTCGAAGGTCGGGCGGCCGGTGCTGGCGTTCGTGCACGTCACGCTCAAGAACCACGGCATCCAGCACCACCAGCGCTTCGTCGCGCTCGTCGAGTCGCTCCCGCACGTCCTCGAGTGCCACCACATCGCGGGCGACGAGGACTTCCTCCTCAAGGTGTGCGTGCGCGACATCGCGGAGCTCGAGCACGTCATCCTCCAGGACCTGAGCGCGTCCGGCATCGTCGGGCGCGTGAAGACGACGCTCGTGTTCTCTTCGTCGAAGGTCGCCGCGCCGATCCCGATCCCCGAGGTGTCGCCTTGAATGCCGCTTCCTTCGGTCTGCTCTGCTTCTCTTCCCTCTTCACCGTGATCGATCCGCTCGCGGCCGCGCCCGTCTTCGTCGCTCTGACGCAGGGCATGTCGCGCGCCGCCGCCCGTCGGGTCGCGCTCCGCGCGTGCCTCATCGCGCTCGGCGTCCTCGTGGTCTTCGCGCTCTCCGGCGCGCTCGTCTTCCGCATCTTCGGCATCACGCTCGACGCCTTCCGCATCGGCGGCGGCCTCGTGTTCCTCACGATCGGCCTGCCGATGATGGCCGGCCACTCCGAGCGAAAGGTGCCGAACGACGAGCCGTCGAACGGCCCGCCGCAGGATCCATCCGTCGTGCCTCTCGGCGTCCCGCTCCTCGCCGGCCCCGGCGCGATCACGACGGTGATGGTGCTCATGGGCCAATCACGCGGCCCGACGTGGGCGGCTGCGCTCCTCGTCGCCCTCACCCTCGCGCTCGCCGCCACGTGCGGCGCGCTCCTCCTCGCCCCGCTCGTCCTGCGCCGCCTCGGCCCCGCGGGCCTCGACCTCGTCACGCGCGTGATGGGCCTCATCGTCGTCGTGCTGGGCGTGCAGCTCATGATCGACGGCGTGCGCCCGATCGTGATCGACGTGCTCCGCGCGACGCACGCCCCGTAGCCCGAGGTCTCGCGGACGCCCGAGAGCTCAGCCTCGCGGCTCCGTCGCGGCGTCGTAGAGCTCGCGGACGTCGATCGTCGCGCCGATCAGTCGAGGCGCGCGCTCTCACCGTCGCGCGCCACCGTGCTCGTCCAGGCGCCGGCGTCGTCGCGCGTCCAGACCTCGACCTCGCGCTCGCGGTCCGCACACGACGGTGACGTCGGGATACGTCGCGAGCCCCGTCGCGAGCACGCACACGCGGAGGTCTGCGTCGTAAGCGCGACACCTTCCCCCTCGCAGCTGACCGAACAGGAACCGTCGACGGACGCCGCGAGCGCGGCATGCTCGGGCGTCCCGCGCGCCATCGCGTAGATCTGGCCGTCGAGGAGCTCGTGCTTGACGTTGCTCGACGCCTCGAGCGCGACGTAGTCGGCCCAGCTGTAGCGGACGCGATGCGCTGGCGAAGTCATCGTGTCCAGTATGGCACCGTCGCGAGCTCGCGCCTCGAACGCCGACGTGCGACTGCCGACGTGCGACGCCGGTGCAAAGCTCGGGTCTTTGCCCGTGTTCATGTGATGGCCGCACAGACCTCGGCCGCGGACCGCACACGATCGTCGAGCTGCTCATCGCAAAGCGATTATCGAAGGCCGGCAGCGGCGTTGTCCGCCTGCTCCTTCGCGCGCGCGGGTGCCAGCGAGGTCTCTCTTCATGGGCCGCCGGTGGGAAGCAGGTAACAGTTGCGCGAGGCGCTGCAGCCCGGGAGGGAGACTCCCTTCCGCAGGAAATGCGGAGCATTTCCTGCGGGCTCCCTGTCTCCCCGTCTCCCTGTTCAACCCCTGTCTCCCCCCGACTCCCCGTCCGTCGTCAGACGCGCGAAGCCCGCCGGCGCTCGAGCGCGCGGCGCGCGTGCACGCGATCGTCGAACGGACGCTTGGTCGTGCCGATGATCTGGTAGTCCTCGTGCCCCTTGCCGGCGACGAGGACGACGTCGCCGGGCAGCGCCGACGCGATCGCCTGCGCGATCGCTTTTTCGCGATCGAGCTCGACGACGTATCCCTTCGCGCCGCGCATCACGTCCTCGAGCGACGCGCGCGAAAGGCCCGCGCCCGCGACGCCTTCCTCCACCGGCGCGGCGATCGCGGCCGGATCCTCCGTGCGAGGGTTGTCGCTCGTCACGAAGGCGACGTCGGCTCGCGAGCCCACGGCCTCGCCCATCGGTCGGCGCTTCGTCGGATCGCGATCGCCGCCGCAGCCGAAGACGCAGATGACGCGCTTGCCGTCCGCCGCGCTGCGCACGGCGTCGAGCGCGCGACCGAGGGCGTCCGGCGTGTGCGCGTAGTCGACGAGCACGACGACGTCGTCTTCCGCGCCGTCGCAGCGCTCGAGGCGTCCCGGCGCGCCCGCCTCCTCGGCGAGCGACGCGGCGGCGGCCTCGACGTCGAGCTCGAGGGCGGAGACGACGCCCATCGCGACGAGCAGGTTCTCCACGTTGTGGTCGCCGACGAGCCGCGTCCGGATCTCGACCTCGCCCTTCGGCGCGCCCGGCACGCACGCGACGATGCGCATGCCTGCGGGCGTCTTGTCGACGTGTCTCGGGTAGACGTCCGCGTCGCTCGCGCCCGGGCGCGTCCGCACGCGGAGCACGTTGCAGCGCGCCGCGGCGGCCACCTTCGGGCCGAACGGATCGTCCACGTTGACCACGGCGAGGCCCGGCCCCATCCGCGTGAAGAGCGAGAGCTTGGCCTCGGCGTACGCCTCCATCGACCCGTGGAAGTCGAGGTGGTCCTGCGTCAGGTTCGTGAAGGCGGCCACGCGGAAACGCACGGCGGCCACACGGCGGAGCACGAGCGCGATCGACGACACCTCCATCGCGACGTGCGAAGCTCCGCGCTTCTTCATGACGGCGAAGACGCGCGCGAGCTCGTCCGCCTCCGGCGTCGTGTGCGCGGCGGCGACGGTACGTCCCGCATACGTGTGACCGATGGTGCCGACGATCCCGGTGACGGGGAGCCCGTGCGCGCCGTCGATCGCCGCACGGACGAGATGCGTGGTCGTGGTCTTTCCGTTCGTGCCGGTGACGCCGACGATGTCGAGCGAGAACGCCGGATGGCCGTAGACCGCCGCGGCCGCCCACGCGAGCCCCTCGGCTGCGTCGGGGACGCGGACGACCGGCACCGAGACGCCGTCGAGCGGGAGCCCGTGCTCCACGAGGATCGCGCGGGCGCCTCGCGCGATCGCCTGCGGGACGAACGCGCGGCCGTCGTGCTTCTCGCCTCGCCTCACGACGAAGAGGTCGTCCGCGATGACGCGCCGCGAGTCGTTCTGCACGCCGAAGATGCGCGTCGACGCGTCCCCCTCGATCGTGATCTCGCCCGGCAGCTCGCGCGCGAGCTCGGCGAGCGTCAGCCCGTGCGGCGTCCGCGCCTCCTCGAGCAGATCGATGTCTCCGGGAAGCGGGTGATCCATCGCGGCCTCCACGTCGCCTCAGGACGGCGGCTCGAAGACCAAGCGTACGCTCGATCCCTTCGGGACCGCCGCTCCGGCCGGCGGCATCTGCTTCACGAGCTTACCGCTCCCCTCGATGATGGGGACGAGGCCCGCGGCCCCGACGGCGCGGATGGCGTCGCGGGCGCCCATGCCCGTGGCGTCGGGCACCGTGACCGAGTTCGGCGGCGGCGGTCCGACCTGCGCGGGCGGCCCGGCCGTCGGCGCAGGTGCGGCGGCCACGGCGCTCTCGCTCCCGCTCGCGGCGGAGCTCTCGGACTCGGCGGGCGACTTCGCCTCGCCCCTGAGAGCAGCGAGGACGGCGTCGGCGGGATCGGAGGCGCGGCTCACGGACTTGATCCTCGGAGTGGTGCTCGTCGGCGGGACCCCGAGGTACCGCAGGCTCGCCTCGGCGACGCGGCGGAACACGGGCCCCGCGAGATCACCTCCGTAGCGCCCGATCATCGGCTCGTCGAGCACGACCGCTATGACGAGCCGCGGTTTGTCCGCAGGGACGAAGCCGACGAACGACGCGGTGTATTTGTCGTCGGAGTACCGGCCCGTCGCCGGATCGACCTTCTGGGCCGTCGCGGTCTTGCCTGCGACGCGGAAGCCGTTCATCGCCGCCTCGACGCCCGTACCGCCGTCCTCCACGACCGCCGTGAGCATCTCCGCCACGGTCCGCGCGACGGTGGCGGGGACCGCCTCGCGGCGCACGCGCGGCGCCCACTCCTTGACGAGGTTTCCACGGGCGTCCGTGATCCTCTTCACGAGGATCGGCTCCATCACCTTTCCGCCGTTCGCGATCGCCGACATCGCGACCGCGAGCTGTACCGTGGTGACGCTGATGCCCTGACCGAACGACGCGTTCGCGGTCTCGACGTCGTACCAGGGGCGGCCCTTCGGGCGGAGGACGCCGGAGGCCTCCCCCGGCAGCGGCAGCCCCGTGGCCTCGCCGAAGCCGAAGCGACGGAACGCGGCATAGAGGGCGGGCTCGCCCAGCCTGAGCGCGATCTTCAGCGTGCCGATGTTGGAGCTCTTCGCGAGGATCTGCGTGACGGAGAGCCACTCGTTCGCGTGAGTGTCGTGGATGACGACGTTGCCGACCTGGTAGCTCCCTTTCTCGCAGAAGATCGTGTCGGTCGGCTTCAGCGTGCCGGCCGCGATGGCGGCCGCGACGCTGAAGACCTTCATGACCGACCCGGGCTCGAAGCGATCCGACACGGCGCGATTGCGACGCGCCTCGATCTCGCTCTCCGTGTAGTCGTTCGGGTTGTAGCCCGGCACGGAGGCGATCGCGAGGAGCTCGCCCGTGTTCGGATCCATGACGACGAGCGAGCCGCCCTTCGTCTCGTACGTGCGGTACGCGGCGTCGAGCTCGCGCTCCGCGACGCGCTGGATCGCCTGATCGAGCGCGAGCGTGACGTTGTTCCCGGCGAGCGCTTTGTCGTCGGTCGTGCCCTCCGCGAAGATGAGGCGCCCCGAGCGATCGCGCAGGCCACGCACCTCCTCCACGCGCCCGCGGAGCTCCTCGTCGAGCGCCAGCTCGAGCCCGTCCTTTCCGTACCCGTCGGGCGCGACGAAACCGATCAAGGGTCCCGCGAGCTCGCGACCAGGGTAGTAGCGACGGCCCTCGCCCTCGATCGAGAGGCCTCGCACGACGCGCGGGCTCTTCTTGGGGTCGCCGAGGTCGCGGATGGCTTGCGCCTCCTCCGCGGTCACCCTGCGCTTCAGCCACACGAACCGGCGCCGCGTCGCGAGCTTCTGGTGGACGTCCGAAGGGTCCATGTTGAGCGCCTTCGCGACGAGGCTGGCGAACTCGACGAGCGCTTGCTGCTGCGCGTTGTGGCCCTCGATGCCGCGCAGCATCTCGACGACGTCCGCGGAGATGCTCGGCACCTCGACGCTCGCGGCGAGGGCCGCGCCGTTGCGGTCGTAGATCCCGCCGCGCTTCGGCTCGATGTGAAGGCGCCGCTGGCGCTGGTTCTCGGCCGTCTCCTTCCACGCCGCGGCGTCCTCGACCTGCACGCGGTACGCGCTCGAGACGAACGCGCCGAGCCCGAGCGCCATCAGCCCGCACAAGAGGCCCATCCGAACGCGGATCCACTTCGCGCGTGCCGGATCGAGGTTCTTCACGGCTCCGCCTTGGCGTCCGGCCTCTCTTGCGGCTTCCGCCCCGCTCGGCCCGCAGCGTCGCCCTCCCCTCGGCTCTTGCTCCGGGCTTCCACCTTCGGGAGCGCGGCGTTCGACCGAATCGGCACGATGCGATCCGGGCCGGGCGGCTCCATCCCGAGGAGCGTGCGCGCGACGATCTCCACGCGCTCGGGCGTCTTGTAGCTCGCCGCCTCGAGCTCGTGGACGCGTTTCACCTCACGGAGCCGAGCCTGCTCCTGCCTGGCCTTCCCGAGCTCGTAGCCGAGGGCGACCGTCCGTCCGCGCATCGCGAGATGAACGACGAACGCGAGCGCCGCGGCCACGACGGCGAGCGTCCAGTGGATCAAGAAGACGCGAGCACGCTTCACCGTCATCGTCATGGCGTGCCTCCGCCTCCGAACGCCTGGCGCACTCCGCTGCGCTCCGGGCCCGCACCGGGCTCGATCCGAACGGCCGCGCGGAGCTTCGCGCTCCTCGCGCGTGGGTTCGCGCTCGCCTCCTCCTCGGAGGCCACGAGCGGCTTCTTCGAGAGCGGCGCCCACGTGTCGCGATCCTGGAACGCGCGCTTGACGAGCCGATCCTCGAGCGAGTGGAAGCTGAGGATGGCGACGCGACCGCCGATCCGCACGACGCGCGGGAGCGCCTCGAGGAGCGCCTCGAGCTGCTCGAGCTCCGCGTTCACCGCGATGCGGAGCGCCTGGAACGTGCGCGTCGCCGGGTCGACACCGCCGACGCGGACGGGCCCGACGGCACGGACGATCGCGCGTCGGAGGTCGAGCGTGGTCGAGAGCTGTCCCTCGGCGAGGGCGCGTTTGACGCTGCGCGCGATGCGGCGCGAGCGCTTCTCCTCACCGTAGTGGAAGATGATGTCCGCGAGCTCGTCGTCCGAGAGCCGCTCGACCAGCTCGAGCGCGGTCTCGCCCCCGCTGCGGTCCATCCGCATGTCGATCGGCCCTTCGCGCCGGAAGCTCATCCCGCGCGACGCATCGTCGAGCTGCGGCGAGCTGACGCCGAGGTCGGCGCAGACGCCGGAGACGGTTTCGATGCCGAGCTTCGCCAGGACCGACTCGACGTCGCCGAACGTCGTCTTCACGAACGTGACGCGATCGCCGAACCTCGCGAGCCGCTCACGTGCGGCGCCGAGCGCGACCTCGTCGCGATCGAACGCGATCACGCGGACCTCGGGATGCGTCTCGAGGATGCCTTCGGTGTGGCCGCCACCGCCCACGGTCGCGTCGACGAAGACGGCGCCCGCATCGGCGACGGGAGCGAGGGCCGCGATGACCTCCGCACGCATGACGGTCTCGTGGGCGAACGCGGGCGGATCCATCGAATCGAAGGCCTCCTCGGACCATACCCATTCTGCGGCGGCCTCGGTGGCGAGTCCCGGAAGTGCCAGCTGCGCCTGACTCATAGCCCGAGCTCCGCCAACCGCGCGCTGATCTCCGCGCGCTCCTCTTCCGTCGTCTCGAAGTGGCGCTTCCACTGCTCGATGTCCCATAGCTCGGCGTACTTGCCGCTCCCCGCCCAGATCACCGTCTTCTTGAGCCCGGCGTACTCCCGAAGCGTCGGCGGCACGAGGATCCGCCCCGAGTCGTCGACCTCGCACTCGACCGCGCCGGAGACGTAGATGCGCTTCAGCTTCTGCACGGCACGGTCGAACTGAGGAAGCTTCGCGAGCCGCTCCTCGAACGCCATCCACTCGGGCGTCGTGTACGCGACCAGACACGGATCGAGGGAGCTCGTGAGGATGATGCGCCGCTCTCCGATCGACGAGAGCACGTCGCGATAACGCGCTGGGAGGCTCGTCCGCCCCTTCGCGTCGATCGTGTGCTCGTACCGACCGCGGAACATCGACGACGCGACCCTCGAACTTCCGTTCTACGGGCGGTCATGCCGTTGCTTGGCACTTTCCGCCACTTCTTCCCACGTACAGGTCGCAACGTATTTTAGGCGTCCGCAGGTGTCAATTATTTATGCAGAGCTTTCCCCAGCGCGTGCTTCCGAGCGTTGTCGTGCCGTTGGCCGCGCTCATTCCACAGCTTTTCCACAGGCATGGGCAAGCTTGTGACGGCGCTCACGTTTTCGTGAGCCGGCGGTCCTCGGCGTCACGATGCGGCGCTCGGGCCGATGCTCGGAGATGGCGCGGTCGGCGCGCTCAGAGGGGCGCGCGTGGGGCGGCGCGTCCCCGTCGGCGCGCGTCTACGAGCCACCCGTTCAGGGAGTCCTGCCGAGCGCGCGGTAGCCGAGGTAGCGGCCGAAGGAGCGCGCGGACTGGTTCCACTGCTTCGGTCGCGACGCGTACATGCTCGCGATGCCGCTGTCGGCCATCCGATCGCCGAAGTCGAGCCAGTGCACTCAGGGGATGTCGGCGATCAGCGGCTGGCGCGCTTCACGACGGCGAGGGTCTCCGCGATCTTGCGCATCTCGTCGAGCGCCTTCTGCTCGCGGGTCGCCTTCACGAGCACCTCGACGACCTTGCCCGCGTCGTCGTCGATGCGCTCGAACGCGTACGCGAAGCCGCCCTTCGGCGTGGCGCGACCGCGCCATTCGATCGGGCGACCGAGCAGCTTGCCCGTCGCGATCGGCTCGGCGCCCTCGAGGGCCTGCTTGGCCTTGCCTTCGTCCGCCTCTCCGACCAGGACGCTGATGCTCCCGGCGTACATCGACAGCGGCCTCAGCTTCACGAGGCGCACACCGGCGTTCCCGGGCGCGGGGATCGCGACGTAGTCCGCGGGCACCGTCACCGCGAGCGCGTCTTCTGTGGAGACGTCGGCGACGTGACGCACGCCCGCCTCGCGCTCCAGCTTTCGCGGCCCCGGTCGCAGCGAAGCGGCGACGCGCTCGGCGAAGCGCGTGCAGCCGACGAGATCGGTCCCGACCGCGTTGCGTACCGTCTCGCCGCGCACGTAGAAGGCGACCGACTGGAGCGGTCCGTCGTCCTGGGCGAGCAGCAGCGCGAGCACGAGCGCCGTGTCCTGTCCCGGCGGAGCGTTCGGCCGCCGCGGACGGGCCGCGTAGGCGCGGAGCTTCGTCGATCCCTCGCCGATCTCCACGGGGACGATCTCGGGCCGATCGTCCGTCGTCGTCGAGCCACCGAAGAACGTCGCCTTCAAGAACTTCGGCGCCTCGACGTCGAGCGTGCCCGGCTTGATGGACGCGTCGGGCTCGGGCTCGTAGAGATCGGGATCGAGCTGGAACGTCTCACGGGCGACGATCGCGAGCGAGAGCTTGTCTCCCTCGACGATGATGCGCGACTCCTCCTCCGGCGGGGGCCCGTCCGGCAGCGGCGCGGGTGTCTTCCATCCGGCGGGAGCACGTACGCGAAGCCTTCCCGCGAGGAGATCCGTCTCGTCCGCCTCGGTACCCCTTGCGAGCTTCCCGCACTTCGCCGATCGCGCGTTCCCGAGGACGAGCGGCTTTGCGGGCGCTCGGACGCCAGGCTCGGCGCGGCGATCGCGCAGCACGTTCGGCGACGGATCCGGAGGGCTCGGCGGCTCCGGACGAGGAGCTTCGGCGCGAGGAGCCGCCGGCTGGTGCGTGCCGGCGCCGCCCCCGCAAGCCACGGCGAACGAGAGGATCGTGACGAAAGCGACGAGCGTCCGCATGCGATGGTCGGGCTCGGGCGAGGATCGCCCGTGGTTGGGTGGTTTCGGGCCTCCGTGCCTCGGAGGGCGTCGATGCGATGGTCTCGGGCCACGCCCGAGCCATCGACATAACAGATCTACGCTCGACCGCGGCGACCTCGTCCCACGGTCGAGCCGCAGGGCGCATGGTCGAAGGATCGCTGCGCCAGGCGATGCACGCGCGAGATCCCGAAACGCTCGCGCTCGCATCTCGGAAACCGAGACATACCCATGGGTGCATGCCAGCACGCTCGCCACCAGCCTCCGCGAGCGAGCGCGCGACGGACGTCGACGTTCGCGTCGTTCGCCGCGTCCCGCTCGCCATGTCCGTCGCCCTGGAGGTCGTCGCCGAGATGCGCGGACGCCGACGCTTCGCGGGCTCAGCCGAAGAGGCGCGCGGCGCGTCGACGAAGCGCCAGGAGCGCGACGAAGACTCCGAAGGCGAGAGCCCATACGTGGAGGAGCTCACGCGATCGAGGTGAGGCGTCCGAGACGCCCGACGCGTTCACGACGCTCAGCGCTTGTAACGATTGCGTCCGGCGGCGCTCGCCTTGGCGCGAGCGCCGGAGCTTCGGGATCGCGACGCTCCGGACGAGCGCGACGCGCTCTTCTTCTTCGGTGCGTCGGCGTAGGGATCGTAGAACGCGGCGCCGTCGACCGCGCCGTCCTTCCCGGCGAGCGCCTCGAGCTTCTTCAGCTCGTCGCGTAGCTTCGCGGCACGCTCGAAGTCGAGGTTCTCGGCCGCCGTGAACATCTCGGCGCGAAGCGCGCGGATCTGCTCGGCGATGTCGACCTCGCGATCGGCTCCCTTCGGCGCCTTGCCGTTCCTCGCGATCTTCGGAACGTCGATGTAGTCGGTCGTGCCGGCGGCGGGATTGATGTTCTGGATGGCGCGGACGACCGTCGCGGGGACGATGCCGTGCTCCTTGTTGTACTTCTCCTGGAGCGCGCGACGGCGGTTCGTCTCGTCGATGGCGCCCTTCATCGCGGGCGTGATCGTGTCCGCGTACATGATGACGCGGCCGTTGACGTTGCGGGCGGCGCGGCCGATGGTCTGGATGAGCGAGCGCGGGCTGCGGAGGAAGCCCTCCTTGTCGGCGTCGAAGATGGCGACGAGGGAGACCTCCGGCAGGTCGAGGCCCTCGCGCAGGAGGTTGATGCCGACGAGCACGTCGAACTCGCCGAGGCGCAGATCGCGCAGGATCTCGATGCGCTCGAGCGTGTCGACGTCCGAGTGGAGATAGCGGATGCGGACGCCGAGCTCGCGGTAGTAGTCCGTGAGGTCCTCCGCCATGCGCTTCGTGAGCGTGGTGCAGAGGACGCGCTCGTTCTTCGCCGCGCGTTCGCGGATCTCGACGAGGAGATCGTCGACCTGGCCCGAGACCGGCCGCACCTCGATGATCGGATCCATGAGCCCCGTCGGGCGGATCACCTGCTCGACGAAGGCGCCCTTGGTCTTCTCGAGCTCGTACTCGCCGGGCGTGGCGGACACGTAGATGCACTGGTTGATGTGCTGCTCGAACTCCTCGAACTTGAGCGGCCGGTTGTCGAGCGCGCTGGGGAGCCGGAACCCGTACTCCACGAGGGTCTCCTTTCGCGCGCGATCGCCGCGGTACATCGCGCCGAGCTGCGGCACGGTCTGGTGCGACTCGTCGACGACGAGGAGGAAGTCCTTCGGGAAGTAGTCGATGAGCGTCGGCGGCGGCTCGCCTGCCTTCCGGCCCGAGAGATGGCGCGAGTAGTTCTCGATGCCGTTGCAGAAGCCCATCTGCTCCATCATCTCGATGTCGTAGAGGGTTCGCTGCTCGAGCCGCTGCTTCTCGAGGAACCGGCCCGCCTTGTCGAAGAACTCGAGCCGCTCGCGAAGCTCCTCGCGGATGTCGGCGATCGCACGGCGCATCTGCTCCTGCGGCGTGACGTAGTGCGAGCCGGGGAAGATGGCGTAGCGATCCATCGAGCCCTTCACGCGGCCGCGGATCGGGTCGACCTCCTTGATCGCCTCGACGGTGTCCCCGAAGAACTCGATGCGGACGGCGGTGTCGTGCTCGTACGCGGGGAAGACCTCGACGACGTCGCCGCGCACGCGGAACGTCCCGCGATGGAAGTCGACGTCGTTCCTCTCGTACTGGATGTCGACGAGCATCCTGAGCAGGTTGTCGCGCCGGAAGTCCTCGCCGACCTTCAGATCGATGAGCAGCCCGTGGTAGCTCTCCGCGGAGCCGATGCCGTAGATGCAGCTCACGCTCGCGACGATGATGACGTCGCGCCGCGACAAGAGGGCGCGCGTCGCGGCGTGGCGCATGCGATCGATCTGGTCGTTGATGATCGCGTCCTTGTCGATGTACGTGTCGCTCGCGGGGACGTACGCCTCGGGCTGGTAGTAGTCGTAGTAGCTGACGAAGTACTCGACCGCGTTCTCCGGGAAGAGCTCCTTCATCTCGCCGTAGAGCTGCGCGGCGAGCGTCTTGTTCGGAGCGAGGATCAGCGTGGGCTTCCCGTACCTCGCGATGACGTTCGCGATCGTGAACGTCTTGCCCGAGCCCGTGATGCCGAGGAGCACCTGGTGCTTCTCACCCTGCTCGAGTCCGCGCAAGAGCGCCTCGATCGCCTGCGGCTGATCGCCTTTCGGCTCGAACGACGAGGACAGCTTGAACGGGCTATCGGCCATGGGCGGTACGCAAGAGAACGTGGAGTCGAGCACCATCCCCCCTTCCGGGGGAAACCGCAAGCGCCAGCGCGGATGACCCGAGGCCCGCGCTGCGCTTGGCTGTCAGGGTGTTGTCAGGATTTTCGGCCCGGATCCCCCGCAGCGACAGGTCTTCGGGGCTGGCGAACGTAGTTACCCAGTGGCGACCGGCGGGTCGAGTGAGCCCGGCCGCTCGGGTCGGACGGACGAGCTCGGCAGTCCTCAGTCCTCAGTCATCAGCTCGGCTCCGTCCTGGGTCGCGAGCCCCCCAGGCACCGGAGCCCGGCAGCCGGGATTCGGGATTTCGAGATCGACCCGCCAGCCTCGAAGAATGGTCGGAGGCTCGCGAGGGAGACCATCGCTGAGGACTGAGGTCTGAGGACTGAGGTCCGATCGGCGTATCCTCGCTCCGCTCATGACGCCTCGACAGATGTCCGCTGCGCTCGAGCGCATCCGGAGGTTCGTCGCTGAGGGGCCCGAGTCGGCGTACGTCACCAAGCTGGCGAAGCAGACACGCGACCCGTACGCGGTGCTCGTCTCGACGATCATTTCGCTCCGCACGCGCGACGAGGTGACGGACGCCGTGACGCCGAAGCTGCTCGCGGAGGCGCCCGACGTCGCGACGCTCGCGAAGCTCCCGCCGGCGCGCATCGCGAAGCTGATCTACCCGGCGGGGTTCTACAAGACGAAGGGCAAGACGCTCCGAGACGTCGCGCGCACGATCCTCGAACGACACGGGGGACGGGTCCCGAGCACGCTCGACGAGCTCTTGCGCCTGAAGGGCGTGGGGCGAAAGACGGCGAACCTCGTGATCACGCTCGGCTTCGGCAAACCCGGCATCTGCGTCGACGTCCACGTGCACCGCATCTCGAACCGCCTCGGCTTCGTCCGGACGCGCACGCCGGACGAGACGGAGATGGAGCTGCGGCGCCGCTTGCCCCGTCGCTGGTGGATACCGATCAACGACGTGCTCGTCGCGTTCGGCCGAACGCATTGCACACCGCTCTCGCCGAAGTGCTCGACCTGTCCCGTCGCGGACGTCTGCGCACGGGCCGGGGTCGGACGTAGCAGGTGAGTCGCGATGCGAGCCGAACGCCCCGTACGGATCCCGCTCCAAATCGGCACGTCCGCGCTCCACGGCCTCGCGCGCGCCGCGGCCTTCTTCGTCCCGGGGCTCGCCCTCTTCGGCGTGCCCGCGAGCGTGCTGCTCGCCCTCGCGGACCTGATCGACAGCCTCGGGGAGATCGGCGGCTGGGTCGCCTTGGCCATCCTCATGCCGGGTCTCATGCTGCTCGCGTTCGCTTGGAAGCACGCGCGCCGGGCGCGCGACGCGCGGCCCAGTGACGTCGTGCTCGACGCGGAAGGACTCACGATCTCCGGCGGACCGCTCTCCGGGACGCGGGTTCCCTGGTCGGCGATCCTTCGCGTGACGATGGAGTCCCCGCCCGCACCGGATCCGCGGGACGGCGCGTGGATCGACGACTCCGATCTGAAACAGCTCTGCGTCTACGTGCGCGACGGCAACGACGAGCGGCGCCTCGTCTTGGCCTCCGCCGATCGCGCGATCGAGCAGCAGTCGCTCGATGCGCTGGCGGACACGCTGCGTGCAGGGCTCCCCGCGCCGCCCGAGACGGCGAAGCACGCGCCGAAGCCGGCAAAGCGGAAGGCGAAGGCGACGAAGCGGCGAGCGAAGGCGACGAAGCGGCGAGCGAAGGCGGCGGCGGAAGCGCCGAAGGGCGCCGAAGCGGTCAGCCTCCTCACCTGCCCGAGCTGCGGGGCGGCCGTCGCTCCGCGCGCGGAGAGCGCAGTGACGTGCGCGTACTGTTCCGCGACCGTGACCGTCCCCGACGAGATGCGCCGTCGCCTCGACGACGCGGCCGCGGTCCTCGCGCGTCCCGACGCGGCCATCGCGAAGCTGCTCGATCAGCCGGGCGCCGACCGAGTCGGACGCATGTACACCGTCGCGGCCGCCTTCATGATCGCCGCGTGGCCGGCAGCGCTCGTCCTCGTCGCGCGCAACTACCGGGAGCGCGCGCTCACGGTGACGAACACGCTGCTCGTGCTCGTCTTCCTCGTCGCGTGCATCGTCGGGTTCTTCGCGCTGATCCGAGCGCGGCTCGTCGACCGGCTCGCGCTCCGCCTCGTCACGCTCGAGTTCGCGGCGCGCGCGCCCGGGAAGAAGGGCGAGCCGTTCCGCTGCCGGTCGTGCATCGCGCCGCTCCCGGAGCGGGACGAGCACGTGCTCGTGGCGTGCGTGTACTGCAAAGCCGAGAACGTGCTCGGTCTCGATCTCCGCCGGGAGGCGGAGACCGCACGACGCGAGACGCGCTCGCTCGAAGAGGCGCTCGCCCTACGGAACGCGGAGCGCAGGCGATGGCGCGGCGTGACCGCGGCGTCCCTCGTCGTGATCGCGATTGGCGCGCTCTCGTTCCGACACGCCATCGGTCGCAACCCGAAGACCTGGCCGCTCGAGCAGCGCTGCGACGGCGGAGATCTCCGAGCGTGCGTCGAGCTCGCGGATCTCATCGGCCGGAAGCCGGCCGACGACGTGCGCCCCGATCCGAAGCGCGCGGCCTCCCTCTACGAACGCGCATGTGACGCGAACGACGTACGTGCGTGCGAAGCCGGCGCCGACCTCTACGCCGACTACGGAGCCTCTCCCACGAACATCGTCGACGGCCGTCGCCGCGCACACGAGCTCCGACTGCGCGCGTGCGACCTCGGCAGCGCCGGCGCGTGTCGCGTCGTCGCCGAGCAGCTCGCGAAGGGCGATTTCCTCGCGCGCGTGGAGAAGGACGAGACGCGAGCGGCGCGGCTCCGCCGCCGCGCGTGCGAGCTCGGCGATGCGCGTGCGTGCGAAGGCGTCGTCGATCGATGACGACAGGCGTGTGCGCTACGCGCCGACCTCTTCCTCGACGAGCCCCGCCGTCCCGCCGAAGACGATCGCGTCGAGCAACAGCTCCGGCTCGACGAGCGCGAGCGACGGGTGGTCGCGCGCGATGCGGATGGTCCCGCCGGCGTCCGAGAAGCCGCACGCCTGCGCGCCCTCGATCGAGCCCTCGCGCCAGAGCTGCTCGGCGGGCGTGCCCTCCGCGGGCGCGAACGTCACGCGCGTGCCCGTGCGGAGACGGGCGAGCGTCTCGAGGGCGCGGACGTCGGCGATCGGATCCGTGATGACGTGGCTGTCGACGCCCGTGCAGAGGCGAACGCCGCTCGCGCGGAGCGACGGCAGATCGGGCAGGCCGTCGCCGAGATCCGCCTCGGTGGTGGCGCAGATGCAGGCGAAGGACCGCGCGCGACCGAGGAGCTCCGCCTCGTGTGGGAGCAGATGGGTCGCGTGCACGGCGACGAAGCGCGCCGAGAGCGCGCCGAGGTCCGCGAGCAGCTCGACCGGGCGCTTGCCCGTCTCGGCGACGCACTCCTCGATCTCCCGCGGCTGCTCCGCGACGTGCATGTGGAAGGGCATCCCGGCCCGATCGGCGTAAGCCGCGAGCTCGCGGATCCACTCCGGCGGAACGGCGCGCACCGAGTGCGGAGCGATACCGATGACGACGTCGGGATCGCCCTGGTACTTGGCTCTTAGCGTGTCGACGTCGCGGAGGACGAGATCGACCGACGGATCGCAGAAGCGCCGCTGACCGGGCTCCGGCTCGCGCCCCGGACCGGCACGGTGGTACGCGACACGCAGGAGCGCGATGCGGAGGCCTTCGGCCTTCGCCGCGCGGATGACCGCATCGCTCATGATCGTGCGGTCGTCGTAGGGCGTGCCGTCGGGCTGGTGATGGACGTAGTGGAACTCGCCGACGGTACGGACGCCGGCGCGCCGGAGCTCGCGGAACGCCACGCGGCTGACCGCCTCGATCGACGTGGGATCGAGGGAGGAGGCCACGCGATACATCGCGCCGCGCCACGACCAGAAGTCGTCGCGCGTCTCCGTCCCCATCGCCCTGCGCTGAGCGGCGCCGCGCATCGCGCGCTGGAACGCGTGCGAGTGCGCGGTCGCGAGCGCGGGCAGCTCGAGGTATCGGCCGTCGGCAGAGATCGCGAGCACGGTCTACTGACGCATCACGTCCGACTGCGCGTTCGTCACCCAGTAGTGACGAGGCCAGTGGCGGTAGAAGCTGCCTCGGATGATGGGCGCGCCGTCGGCGGGATCGACGTCCTCGCCGAACTGCCCGATCACGCGCACCAGCGAGCCGACACCGACGGAGAGCTCGCCCACGTCGTCCTCGGGCGCGAGCGCCGTGATCGCGTGGACGACGCCGAAGTCGCGCTCGCTCACCGTGACGCGGCAGCTGTCGTCGTCGTCCTTGTTCGCGCAGAGGTTGCGCGGCTCGAGCCGTCGCACGCTCAGCGTCAGGTACGCCGCGCCGCCCGGGCCGGGCGCACGCGCGGTGACGACGCCGAAGAGCGTGGTCTTCGACTTCCGCCACTCCTCCGGCTCGCGCTGGTACATCACGGGATCGTACTCTCGCGCGCCTTCGAGGGCCTTCTTCTCCTCGGAGGTCGGGAGGTACTTGGGGGAGTAGCCGTAGCGCCCGCCGCCGCTGCAACCGCCGAGGCCGAGGGCGAGGAGGAGGAGCGCCGTCACGCGAGCACACGTGGACATGGTGGGGCGTTCTTTACGCCAACTCGCACGTGCCACAAAGCGCTCTCTCGCTCGGGGCCGGAAGCTCGTCAGGCCGGCTCGCGGCGAGGCCGCGTCAGCGACCGCACGACGATCTCCGCCGCGACCAGGGCGAGCAGCGCGAGCGCAATCGCCCAGGAGACGTCGACGACCGACACACCTCCGCCGAGCGAGGACGACGTCGCGCTCGGCACCACCGCCCGCGGGCGGAGATCGATCTCGCGCGCGGGAGGCGCGGCGACGCGCAGCTCTTCGACGCCGTCGACCGTGAGCCGATACGGGCCGATCAGCGTCGGGACGATCCGGAGCACGCCGTCGTCTCGCGCAGGCGTCATGCGACCGAGCGGGCCTTCGACCTCGACCCGACGCGCGCCCGCGAAGGCCCACGGGGCCCCCACGTCGCCGCGGACGGGGGCGGAGCGCTCCTTCGCGGAGGTCACGATCGCGTCGAGCAGCGAGAGGAAGCCCGGCCGTAGCGGGAAATCGCTCGACTCGACGGAGAAGGGCAGCGTCGTCACCCAGACCTCGCCGCGACCCCGGGCGAGGCGGGCCACGAGCGGAGCGCCGTCCGTCCACTTGAGGACGGGCTCGAACGCGTTCACGTCGTCGGGCGCGAGCGTCGCCCTTCCCTTCGGCGCGAGGTCGCCGAGGCTCGCGGCGCCCTCGCCGATGATCGGCGAGCCGCTCGACGGATCGGCGCCCTGCGAAGGCGTCGGTCCCCAGCTCACGGCGTTCTTGAGGAAGGGCTCGAACGTCGCGCCGAGCGGAGCCGCGGCCGCCCTGCGCCCGAGCGCGAGGACGAGCACGCCGCCGCGATCGACGAAGGCGGCGAGCGCGTGCCGCTGCTCGGGCGTGAAGCCGGGAGGATCGTCGGCGATCATCGCGGCGAAGGGCTGCGTGTCCTCGCGACGGTCCGGCGCTTGCGGGATCGGCCGCACCGCCATGTCGATCTGGAGCGCCGCGAGCGCCTGCTCGACGACGGGAGCGCCGCCGGTCATGAGCTCGTCGTCCGTGCGATCGCCCACGACCGCGAGCGCGGCGGGGCCCGACTCGACGACGACGAGCGCGCGGTCGTCGGAGGCGATCGCGTCGGTGCCCGTCAGGGTCGCGAAGAGCTCACGGGTGTCGTCCGCCGTGATCGTGACGATCGCCTCGCCGAGCGCGGTCTGAGGCAGAGGCGCGGAGCCGACGACCTTCTCGCCGTCCTTGATCTGGACCTCGCGCCCCTCGGCGGCCGAAGGCGAGGAGCACGCGAAACGCACGCGCGTCCGGTTGCCCGCGCGATCGGCGGAGAGGATGCCGCAATCGGCGCCGCCCCCTTTCGCGAGCTCGGGCATGGCGAGCCACAGCGGGACGCGGCCGTCGCCGCCTTCTCCGAGGGGCGGCCCGTCCGGGTTCCCGTCCGCGAGATCGGAGAGCAGGATGATGCGCCGGTCGATCTGCGGCAGCTCTCCCACGAGCGTCCGCGCGATCGCGAGAGCGCCCTCGAGGTCGGTCGCCCGATCGCTCTCCATCACGCCCTCGAGCGCGGCGCGCGCGGCGGAGATGTCCGTGGTCGCGGCGAGGCCCACGCGCGCGGGCGCGCCGGCCAGCACGATCGCGGCGGCGTCGCCCTCGCGCAGAGAGGCGAGCACCTCCTCGGCTCCCTTCTTCGCGCGCGCGAAGCGGCTCTTGTCGCCGCCGTCCTTCGCGCGCATGCTCATCGAGTCGTCGAGCACGATGGCGACCGCGACCGAGGCGCCGCCGCGAGAGAGCGCGAGACGCGAGCAGCGAACGAGCGGAGACGCGCCGAGCAGCGCGAGCGCGACGATCGACGCCGCGCGGATCGCGAAGAGCGTACGGTCCTCGAGGCGCGAGCGTCGCCGCGCCTTCGGCGGCGTCGGCGGTACGAGGCGAGCCGGCGCGAAGGGGCGCTCGTCGGCGCGCCGGCGCCGAAGCCGATGCGCGAGATACGGCGCCACCACGAGCACCGCGATACCGAGCGCGAGGACGGTGAGGAAGCTCACAGCGTCGCCTCGACGATCGCGCGGACGGCCGCGACGGGATCCCGGTCCGTCGTCATCGTCAAAAACTTCGCCCCGCGCGCGACGAGCTCCTCGCGCCACCGGCGCTGCTCGGCGGCGAGCGCGGCGAGGTAGCGATCGCGCGCGGCCTCGTCGGTCTCTACGACGACGTCACCCTCGAGCGACTTCAGGCGGACCGTCTCCTTGAACGGGAAGTCGGCCTCGTCGGGATCGAGCGTCTGGACGACGACCACGACGCAGCCCCTCGTCGAGATCGCGCCGATCCGCTGCGGCGCCTGCGGCGGCAGGTCGAGCAGGTCGCTCAAGATGACGACCACGGAGCCTCGCCGCGCCGAGCGCGCGATCGCTCCGACCGCCTCGTCGAGCACGGCGATGTCCTTCATCGCGTCGCCCTCGGCGGACTGGCCCTCGAGCGCATCCACGATGCGCTCGAAGACCTCGCGGCCGCCTCGGACGGGCACGCCGAGCGCGTCCTTCGATCCCGCGATGAACGACAGGCCGATCGGATCGCCGCTCTTCACCGCGACCCGAGCGAGCGCCGCGGCGACGAGCGCCGCCCACGCGAGCTTCGCTCCCGGCGCCCGCGAGCCGCGGTAGCCCATCGATGCAGAGGCATCGACGACGAGGCGGAGAGCACGGTCCGTCTCCGTCTCGAACTGCCGGACGAGCAGGTGGTCGTGCCGGAGCAGCGAGCGGACGTCGAGATGGCGGAGGTCGTCGCCCGGCGTGTACGCACGATGACCGCCGAATTCGACGCCGGCGCCCTTCCGCGCGCTGCGGTGCGCGCCCGCCCAGACGCCTTCGGCCACCATGCGGGCGCGGATGCGGAGCGGCGCGAGGCTCCCCCAATCGATCGCGCGACGCACGCCCTTCGCAGGGCGCTTCGCCTCGACCGCGCCGCGGGGAGTGAGGATGCGGAGACTGGAGTACGGACCCACGAGACGTCAGGGAAGCCCGACCTCGGGCACGGGACCGCCGACTTGCGCGCGCGCCCCGTCGAGGAGCTCCCGTGCGAGGCTGAACTCGATGAGGTCGAGCCCGGGAGAGCTCACGACCTGCTTGAGACCTTCGTCGGCGCCCTTCTGGTCGCCCGAGATCTTGCGATCCATCGCGGCGTAGAAGAGCGCCTCCGTCTTCTGCGTCGGCGTCTGCGCGGCCTTGACGAGCTCGGACGCCTTCAGCTTGCCCGCGCCGAACGCAGCGATTTTTCCGATCCATCGCGGATCGTCGACCGCCGAGGCGAGGATGCGCTCGGCGGTCGGATCGTCCGTCATCCGCTGCTGGCGTTCGATCAAGCGGACCCAGAGCGCGTTGTAGACGAGGTCCTCACGGCCGAGCTCCGCCGCCTGCGCGCGCGCGAGGCCTTCACGCGCGGCGGCGAGATCGCCGCGTACGAACGCGCGGCCGACGATCTGCGCGATCGTCGCCGCCATCTGACGCTTGTCGCTCGGAGCGGCCTCGAGCGCCCTCTCGAGCGCCTTCTCGGCGCTCTTCGCGGCGCCGAAGCGATCGAGCACGCGCGAGATGAGCCGCTCGACGCGCGCGCGATCCTCGGCCCCCGACGTCGATCGCGCCTTCGCGAGGTCGCGGAGGGCGTCGGCGAGCGGCTTGCGCGCATCCGCGATGTCTCCCTGCTCGCGCGTGATGTCGCTCATGACGAGCAGGACCTCCGCCCGGAGCGCGGGATCCTTGCTCACGTCGTCGGTGACGAGCGCGGCGCGCAGGCGCTCGAGCGCCTCCTTCGACTTGCCGCGATGCCAGTCGAGCCGCGCGAGGTGCATCATCGCCGCGCCCGATCGCTCGCGCTCGAGCGAAGCCTCGAGCATCTTCTTCGCGTCGTCGAGACGACCTTCGCGGATCTCGATCTCGCCCATGAGGGCGTACAGCCGGCCGGGGCCCGGCTGCACCTTCCCCTTCATGGTGTCCGCCACGGCGAGGAGCAGCTCGGCCGCCTTGAAGGCACGGCGAGCGGTATCCGGCTCCTCCGCCTCGATCGCCCGCCCCATCGCCTGCATCGTGACCATCAGGCCGTAGCTGACGAGACGCGGATCCCTCTGCGCCTTCACGGCGTCGACGAGCACCGCCGGAGCGGCGTCGCCCATCCCGAGCTCGATCAGGTTCGCGGCCAAGTAGGTCGCCGGCTCCGGCGACGTCGCGTCGAGCCGATACGCCTCGCAGGCGGCGACGAAGGAGGCGACGCGAAGCAGGTCGGTGTCGCGACCGAAGTCCTCCTCCCCGTGCCCGAACCCCGTGCGGGACGGCCGCAGCATGCGGGCGAGATCGAACCAATTGTCCGAGTCGGGGTGCTCCACCACGGCACGAAGCGCGCCCATGAGCTCGGGCCGCGTGATCTGCGGGTCCTTGACCTTCTCGAGCGCGGCCAGCGCTCCGTGCGGATCGGCGTTGCGGAGGTAGATGGCGACGAGGACGGTGGTGCCCGTCTCGAGCGCGCGCACGGCCTCGAGCCCCTCGTCGCGCGACACCGGCGGCGCCCTGCCCGTGCGCCGCGCCGCTTTGACCTGGACGGCCTTGTCGATGAAGTCGAGCGTCTTCGCGACGGCGTCGTCGCGCGCCTCGACGCTCGGCTCGAGCAGCAGGCGCGTGACCGCCGCCGCCTCGAGCGCGCCGGCGAGCTGCATCGTCCCGTTGCCGGCGGTGTCGCGCGTCCATGCCTCGATCGCGTCGAGGTGGCTCTTGATGTCGGCCTTCTCCGCGGGAGGAGCGAGGCGCGCGAGCATCTCGTAGGTGGCGCGCGCGCGTCCCTCGTCGCCCCGCTTCGCGAACTCCTCGGAGGCGCTCCGCAGGGCTTCGTAGCCGTTCGGGCCGAACATCTCCGGCGTGAGCTCGCCCGCACGGACGAGGTACATCGCCCCCATGAACGACGCGATGGCGTTCTCGCGGTTCTTCGCCTTGAAGCGCTCCGCCACGCGCGTCATCTGCCGCGCGACCACGCCGGTGAGCCGGAGCTGCCGCTCGCGGCTGAGAGGCTCGCTCGCGAGCAGGTCGCGGACCGCGCTCGGGAACTGGTCCTCGCTCACGGCGACGTCGGCCCGCGTCACGCGCTCGGCATGGTGTACCGGCTGCCCGTAGCGCCCGCGGCTCGGGCCGCACGCGGCCGTGGCCAGCGAGAGAGCAACGAGGGTCGACAAGGCGAGCCGGTTCATGGGTCGTGGTCGTGGTCTCTCAAGATAACCCGGCCCCCGGGCGCCGGGCTACGCTTGCCGGCCACCTCGTGGGCGGAAAAGCGCGTCCGACCGCAGAACGGCGTCGAGCTCGTGCACCTTACAATCGCGAGCCCCGCCGCGCGTCGGATGCGATCACGATGGTCCGGCTCGAGCGCGACCTCGGCCGAAGACCATCTCCGTCTGGCGCCCAGCCGGACGACTTTCGGACGCAGCGACGCCACGGACGGTGGGCGCCGACGTTGACGCGCGGAGGTTTGACCGTCAGCCTTGCCGAGCGATGTCGCACGCTCATCTCCTCGTGGTCGACGACGAGCCGTCGATCCTCACCACGCTGCAGAAGGCCCTCACCCTCGAGGGTTACTCGGTGGACGTGGCCGGAGGGGTGAAGGTCGCCGAAGAGAAGCTGAAGAAGCGGACCTACGACCTGTGTCTCTTCGACGTGCAGCTCCCGGACGGCGACGGCCTCGAGCTGCTCGCGCAGCTCCGCGCGACGAAGACCGAGATCCCCGTCATCATGATGAGCGGCCACGCGACGATCGACACGGCGGTGAAGGCGACGCGGCTCGGCGCGCTCAACTTCCTCGAGAAGCCGATCAACACGGACGGGCTGCTCATCGCCGTCGAGACCGCGCTCCGGCTCCAGCGCGCGGAGGCGGAGGCGCGCGAGCTGCGGGCGGCGACGGGAGCGACCGGCGAGCTCATCGGGGAGAGCGCCGCCATCAAGAAGCTGGTCGAGCAGATCTCGCGCGCCGCGAAGAGCGCAGCATCGGTGCTCGTGACCGGCGAGCGCGGCACGGGCAAGGAGCTCGTCGCGCGTGCCATCCACCAGCTCTCGCCGCGCGCGAAGGGGCCTCTCGAGAAGCTCAACTGCGCCGCGCTGCCGAGCGAGCTCATCGAGAGCGAGCTCTTCGGCCACGAGGCCGGCGCGTTCACGGGGGCGACGAAGCAGCGCCGCGGCAAGTTCGAACGCGCGAGCGGGGGCACGCTGTTCCTCGACGAGGTCGGCGACATGCCGCTGGCGATGCAGGCCAAGCTGCTACGTGTCCTCCAGGAGCGCGAGATCGAGCGCGTCGGCGGCAGCGAGACCATCAAGGTCGACACGCGCGTCGTCGCCGCCACGAACCGCGATCTCGTGAAGGCGTGCGAACAGGAGCGATTCCGCGCCGACCTCTACGACCGGCTCAACGTCGTCCCGCTGCACATCCCACCGCTTCGCGCACGACGCGAGGACATCCCGCTGCTCGCACGCCACTTCCTCGAGCTCGCGTCGAAGGCGAACGATCGACCCGGCATTCGCTTCGAAGACGACGCCATCCAGGTCCTCGTCACCTACAGCTTCCCCGGCAACGTGCGCGAGCTGCGAAACCTGATCGAGCGCCTCGTCATCCTCACACCGGACGACGTCATCCGCGCCGCCGACGTGCGTACGTGCCTGCCGGGCGGCTCGGCGCCGAAGGCGCAGGGCCTCTACCGCCCCGGAGTCCCGTTCCGCGTCCTCGTCGAAGAGGCCGAGCGGCAGATCCTTCAGGAGGCGCTCGCACACCATGGCGGGCAGATGGCCGCCACCGCGCGCGCCCTCGACCTCGAGCGTAGCCACCTCTACAAGAAGGCGCGCGCCCTCGGCCTCCGCGACAGCAAGACGGACGAAGACGACGCGAACGCCTGAACGGTTGTGGAGCGGGCGTTCGCGCGCGCAACGATGCCCTTCGTGCCATCTTGAACGTGATAAGCTCATGCGAAGTGCGCGCGCGATCGGTCCGGCTGTTCGTCTCGTTCGTCGCTGCGTTGGCGGGAGTAGGTGCTTGCAACGCGCTCACGGGCGCGGGCGATTTCCACACGCGCGCGGACGACGCCAAGCTCGAAGAGGCCGGCAGCGGTGGTGATGGCGCCGGCGGCGGTGGCGGCGGCGAGGTTCCCGTCGACGCGGGCTCCGACGAGCCCGCAGAGGATGCCTCCACGCTGCCGCCGCCGACGTGCGCCTGCGTCGCGGCGCCACCATCGGGTTGGATCGGGCCCGTCTCGCTCCTCCGCGCGGAGGCGGCGGAGCCGGCGTCGTGTCCTGCGGGCCTCACCGCCGCGATGAGCGGTGGAGCCGAATTCGAGGTGCCCGAGCCGGGTTGTCAGCCCTGCACCTGCAAGCTCGAGAACGCGTGCAAGAACGTCACCGTCCAGCCCCACGTCGTGAGTTGCACGAGCCAGATTTGCGGCGACGCCGGCGTCGTGGGTAGCTCGTGCACTCCGCTGAGCTACTGCTGGTTCCAGTCTGCGGCCATCGTCACGGCCTTCGGCCAGGGAAGCTGCACCCCTTCGGGCGGCGCCCGTCGTCCCGCGACGTGGAAGAGCACGGCCACCGCGTGCACGTTCTCCGACGAGCCCGACGGGGGCATCACCGATCCGCTCAACGGCGGTTGCGAGAGCGGCCTCGCCTGCGCACCGAAGGTCGCCGGCGTCGAAGCAGCGACGTGCATCGTTCGCGAAGGCGACCACCAATGCCCGGCGGGACCGTACTCGGTCCGGTCCACCTTCGGCAGGACGCTTTCGGACACACGCACCTGCAGCACCTGCAAGTGCGGCACCCCCGACGTGACGTGCACGGGCGGAGAGGTGACGGTCTACAACGATGACACGTGCCAGAACGCCGTGGACGTGGTCCCCGCCGGCCCCACGACCTGCGAGACCTTCGTCGTGGCCACCGCGACCGGCTCGGCGAAGCTCACCAAGACACCGACCGTGGCCGACGGCGGATGCCCCCCGTCGGGAGGCGTCGTCACCGGCGGAAGCGTGACGCGGCAGTCGCCGTGGACGGCGTGTTGTCTACCGTGAATTCTCCGCGAGCCCGCGTGAGTGACGCCGCGCCCTCCTCCGACGTCGCGACGGCGCCGTCTCCGGTCGGTGGATCGAGCGTCGCTCGTCCCGACTACTCGCGGGCGCGAACGAGCTCCACCAGCCGCTCGGCGGCAGGCGCCGGCGCCGAAACCGAGTACAGCCGCCGCCCGTCACCGATCGTCTGCCGCACGCACTGGCCGTCGTCGGACACGAAGTAGTAGGCATCCACCCCCAGCTCGTCGCCGAGCAGATGGACCTGGTCGGCCGGCCCTCGGACGACCGGGGGCGGAGGGCATTCGACGCAGCGCGGAAGGTAGGCGCGCTGCGAGCACTCCTCGTCTGCGAACACGAGCACGCCCGTTCCCAGTACCCGATCCTCGTAGGGCAGGCAGTAGAGCTTCCCGTCGCCGAAGAGCTGCGGCTCGCAGTCGGCCTTCAGCGCATCGTCGTAGAAGGTCCCGTTCGTCACACGAACGCCGGCACGTGCGAGAGCATGCACCCGGAGACGCCCGACGCCGAGCACGGCACGCTCGAGGCTCAGCAACGACGCGGGAGGCAGCTCGGGCCCGAGCGCGTACGTTCGCTCTTCGAAGACGCCCGCGTCCGGTCCCTCCGGGGGTCGGGCAACGGCCTTGCACTCCTCGCCCCAGTAATGCTGCTCGAGCCGAGGCCCGAGCGCATGCGCCCGAGTCTCCCATTTGCCGGCGTCGAGGTTCGGATCGAGAGGCGCCTCCACCACGGCGACGGATGGCGGGCAGATGGTCACTGCAGAGACCGCCGGCTCCGTACACGCAGCGTTCGCCCAGAGCAGGGCCGGGAAATATGCGATCGACCGGTCCTCCGCGAGACACGCCACGCTACGCTCGGCCGCCCGCCCGAGCTCGGTCGGACTGCAGTCGACGGAGCGGATGCGGTCGAAGAACGACTCGCGCGTGAGCTGGCTGCCGTCGTCCGCGACCAGACGCTCGACGGCGAGGGCGTCGTCCACCACCACGCGCGTCCTCGTCGCGCGCACGAACGAGGTGAGGGGGATCGGCGGACCGAGCGCGTACCGCACTTCGGGCGGCAGGTGGGACGTGAGGCAGGTCACCCCGAACGAGTACGTCATCCCGTCCGGAATGGGGTCGCGGAGCGGATGGACGGCCGTGAAGTGGACCTCCCGACGGCACCCAATCGTGACGAAGAACGATTCGGCGGCGTACGGAACGAGCTCCTCACCCACACGAAGGCGAGCGATGGGAATCGTGCATTTCGCGTCGTCGTAGACCACGGGGGTGCGCTCGCTCGGAATGCACCTCGCCTCGTCGGGGCCCGTCAGCTCGAACGTGCAGCGCTCGTTCCGGAGCGTGTCGTAGAAGCCGGCGAAGATCTTCGCGTCGCCCGCCTGGATCACCTCGGGCCGAAGCCGCGACCCGCCTTGGTAGAAGATGCCCAGATCGACGGGCACCTCGAGCCGAGCATCCGGCTGCGCGTCCGGTGTCGCAGCAGCCGATGCGTCGAGGAGCGTGCCGGCGTCGATCGGGCCGCCCGCCGGACGTGCCTCGGGCTCGCCAGAGCAAGCGTTGGCCGCGACCACGAGGAGGACCGTGGGGAGCGCGACCGCGGCGGATGTCCGTCGCCATGCCGCTCGCAGCGAAGCAGCACGCGCCTTCCCCTCCGTCCGGGCCCCCCACGACTTCCTAGAGAGCATCACCCCCGACGATCATCGTTCTACACGGGCCGCCGCGGATCAAGGCACGCCGGCACCGCGCGTACTTCGCGCCGCGAGGCCACGCGTCCCGCGATCGCTCGCCGACTCACGCCACCAGCTTGAAGAAGAGCGTCCCGCCGGTCAGGCCGACGAGCATGCCGATCGCGAAGAACAGCGGCAGCGGCACGACCTCGGTCATGGCCACGAGGTAGGCCAGGACCGGGTCCTCGCGTGGAGCGACGACCGGTCGAGGCACGGGTGGACGCCGGATGATCACGGTCTTCTCCAGGCGTGGCGAATGGCGAACGGTGTGGGCGAGGTACGGAAACGTCGACATGAAGAGGTCCTCGGACCCCGCGCGCGCCGGTCGGACGTGATTCACCCGGCGTGCCACGAGGTCTCGGGCACTTGCGATACGCAGCCGGGCACGACTCGCGCGAAGACTTGCGCGATCCGCGCGAGGCTCCGTCGGGGCACCTGGCGATCAGACCGGCGGATTGATCCCCGCGGATCGCAGCATGTTCGCGAAGCCGGCCTTGTCGACGGCCTTGAGGTACGCCTGCTTCGGATCGACGAGCTTTCGCTGGACGAGGCTCATCAGCGAGTCGTTCATCGTGATCATGCCCTGCGCCTTCGAGGTCTGCATGATGCTCGCGATCTGGAACGTCTTGCCTTCGCGGATCATCGAGGCGACCGCTTGGGTGCCGAGCAGGATCTCGTGCGCGGCGACGCGACCGCCGCCGATCTTCGGGCAGAGGACCTGCGCGATGACGCCCTTGAGCGACTCGCTGAGCATGACGCGGATCTGGGCCTGACGATCCGCCGGGAACTGGTCGATGATGCGATCGACGGTGCTGATCGCCGTCGTCGTGTGGAGCGTGCCGAACACGAGGTGTCCCGTCTCGGCCGTCTCGAGCGCGATCGAGATCGTCTCGAGGTCGCGCATCTCGCCGACGAGCACGATGTCGGGGTCCTCGCGCAGCGCGGCGCGGAGCGCGCTCTTGAAGCTCGACGTGTGCTGACCGACCTCGCGTTGGTTCACGAGGCACCGCTGGTTCTGGTGCACGAACTCGACCGGGTCCTCGATCGTGATGATGTGCTCGGAGCGGTTCTTGTTGATGAAGTCGATCATCGCGGCGAGCGTCGTCGACTTGCCCGAGCCGGTCGGCCCGGTCACGAGGACGAGGCCCTTCGTGAGCCAGCAGAGATCGAGGCACGCCTTGGGGAGACCGAGCTTCTCGGCGCTGATGATCTCGATCGGGATCTGCCGGAACACCGCGCCGGTGCCGTTCCGATCCTGGAAGACGTTCACGCGGAAGCGTGCGAGGCCCGGAATCTCGTACGCGAAGTCGGCATCGCGCGTCTGCTCGAAATCGGCGCGCGCGCGCTCCGTCATGATCTCGCCGACCATCGCGAAGATGTCTTGCGAGGTCAGGGCGGCGTGGTTGCGGCCGAAGTGGATCTCGCCGTCGATACGCATCACGGGATGCGTCCCCGGCGAGAGGTGGAGATCCGACGCCTTGCTCTGGATCATCTCGCGGAGCAGCGCGTCGACGCGCGCAGGGCCGCCGCGCGCAGGGGCACGCTCGGCTCCGATCGACCGAGCCACGGCAGGCTGACCTGCAGGCGCCTGAGCGAGGCGACCGAGATCGCGCAGCGCCTCGTTCGCGACCTCGAGCGCGACGCTACGCGCGACCTCGCGCGCAGCCTCTCGTGCCGCCTCGCGCGCGATCTCGCGCAACGCCGCCACGTCGACCGCCTGCGGCGCAAGCTGCGCCGGCGCCGGCTGCCCGGACACGGCCGCCTGGCGCGCGCCATCGTGGGAGAGCTCCACGGGCGCCGATGCCATCGCAGCGCGTGCGTCGTTCGTCGGATGCGGACCGTTCGTCACGCGCGATCCGAGATCGAGCGCCAACTCCACGGAAGGCGTGGAGGCCGCCGCGCGCATCTTCCTTCGCGAGGGCCTCGCCGACGTCGCCTGGACGGACGCCTCCCGCCTCCGCTCGCGCGAAGCCTCGGCCGCCTGCGGCTCCTCACGACGGAGGGCACGCGCAGGCTTCGCCGCCTGGCGGACCGCGAGCGCGACACCGTTGGCGTGGCGGAGGATCTCGAGCACGAAGTCCTCGCCGTCGTGCTCGTGCCGAACGATGCGCGGCCGCGTCGTCGACAGCGCCTGGATGTCGTCTTGCGACAAGAGCTCGCTGATCGCCTCGAGGATGGTGGCTGCACTGACGGGTACGTTCGTCACCGGCCGGCGCGCCTCGCCGTCGAGTGCGTAGCCGAGCTCGTTGGGCTCGAAGAAGACACGGTCGGCGCCTGACGCCTTGAGCGTCGCGAGGAGAGGTTCGAGTCGAGACATCCCGCATCCCACGATACGGCAACTCTCCGCCAGCATTAACCGCCGGTGGATCGAGCACGTGATCCAGTGATCGCCGTCGAGCCCGCGCGTGGGCCGACCGGTGCATCAGCGTGCGCAGCCTGCCTGCAATTTTCCCCGCGCAGGCCCGCGCGGCGCTCACGACCTTACACGCACATACGAGCGTGACGCGCGCGCACCATTCTCGCGTGCCGGTCACCGACCTGGAACGGTCGCTGCTAGCGTAGGAGGTCGATGCTCCGTGCGCGCACGATCCTCGCGGTCGCCGCCCTGGTCGCTCCGCTCGCGTGCAGCTCCCTCGAAGGACCTCCCGCGCGCGATCACGAGCCGACCGGCTCGCTGGAGAGCGCGCTCGTCGCGAGCGCGGAGAAAGCCAACGTCCCGCGCGATCTCCTCGTCGCCATCGCGAAGGTCGAGGACGGCCTGACGCTCCCGAAGCAGCGCACGATCGACGTCGACAACGAGGTGCCCGCCGCGGGTCCGCTCCAGCTCCGCCGCGGCAAGCTCGACACCCTTCGGCGTGGCGCCGAGCTGGTCGGCGCCTCGGAGATCGATCTCCGGAGGGACGCCGACCTCGCCCTCGAGGCCGGCGCCCTCGTGCTCGCCGAGCTCGGCGCGAAGACCGGAGCGCGTCTCGACGATCTCGCGTCGTGGAAAGCCGCCATCGAGGAGATGAGCGGCTTCGCCGATGCCGCGCACCGCGAGCGCTACGTCCGTCAGGTGTTCGCGACGCTCGCGCGCGGAGGCAGCTTCCCCGCCCGCGACAACGAGACGATCGTGCTCCGGCCGCACGACCTGCCGCCTTCGCTCACGGTCGACGTGCCTTCGGACCTCTCCACGCTCTCGCAGGCGCAGTACGAGGGCGCCGAGTGGATCCCGACGAGCTGCAAGAACAAGTGCACCGAAGGACGCGGCGGCTTCGACGTCGAGCTCATCGTCATCCACGACACCGAAGGAAACTGGAACGCGAGCGTCGCGACGCTCCAGAACGATCCGGACAAGAGCGCCCACTACATCATCGACGTCGACGGCAAGGTCGCGCAGTTCGTGACCGAGGAGACGACGGCCTGGCACGCCGGGAACTTCAACGTCAACCAGCGCAGCATCGGCATCGAGCACGTCGGCTACGCGAACAAGCCGTTCCCCGAGCCGCTCTACGCGGCGAGCGCGAAGCTCGTCGAGCACCTGACGAACAAGTACGGCATCCCCCGCGACCGCGCGCACATCATCGGGCACGATCAGGTGCCGAACGGCAAGCGCATCGCCCAGACCGCAGCGCCGTGCTCGGGCTCCCCGAAGGAGTGCCAGTCGAACCCGGACTACGGCGGCGCGAGCAACCACGTCGATCCCGGGATCTGGGAGTGGCCGACGTACATGGTTCGCTTCGGCGGCGAGGCGAAGTGCAACGACGTGACCGAGCTCTGGAGTTGCTCGTACGACAAGACGAAGGCCTTCCGATGCGCGAGCGGCAAGGTCGAGGTCGTCGACTGTGAAGGCGCCTGCGAGGTCTCCGCCGACGGCCAGGACGACCTCTGCAAGGTCGCCGCGAAGGCCGCGCCCGGCCGTGGCGGCTTCCTCCCGGCGAAAGACGACCGGCGGGTCCGGGAGGAGGCGGGGTGCGCCGTCGTCGGGCCGGCGTCACCGACCCACACCGGCGCCTGGCCGCTCGCGCTCACCGCCGCCGTGGCCGCCCTCCGGGCCCGGCGTTTCCGCCGAACCGGGGCCTGATCGGGCGCTGGCACGCCGCTCGCTGCACGGCCTCCGAGGAGGCCTCGGCGCGGCCCGCTCGACGGAAAGAACCGCATCGTGCCATCATTCGCGGGTCATATGTCACCGGACGCCATCCGCTTCTTTGCCGCGACCGACGTCGGATGCGTCCGCGAGCACAACGAGGACAACTTCCTCGTCGACAAGAAGCTTTGTCTGTTCATCGTCGCGGACGGCATGGGTGGGCACGCTGCCGGCGAGGTCGCGAGCGCGATCGCGGTGCGGACCATCCACGAGGAGATCAAGCGCGAACGCGACCTCCTCAACGACTTCATCACGGGGGCGCGCGGCGCCTCCCGTGTGACGAACAAGGACATCCTCGCGCTGATGGAGCACGCCGTGCAGCGTGCGTGCTCGCGCATCCACGAAGAGGCGCAGAACGACGCCCAGAAGCGCGGCATGGGCACCACGCTCTCCGCGCTCCTCGTCCTCGGCACGCGCGGGTTCATCGCCCACGTCGGTGACAGCCGCATCTATCTGGCCCGCGGCGGCGTCGTCCAACAGATCACCGAGGACCACACCGTCTACAACGAGCTCATCAAGCGCGGGAAGCTGACGCGCGAGCAGATCGAGAAAGTCGGCCACAAGAACGCCATCACCCGCGCCGTGGGCGTCTACGAGCGCGTCGAGGTCGACACGCTCATGCTCGAGGTCCTGCCGGGTGACGACTTCCTCCTGACGAGCGACGGCCTCACCGGTTACCTCGAGAGCCCCGAGGAGCTGCTCCCCTTCCTCGCCCAGGACGGCGACAGCGCGAGCAAGGGCCTCGTCCAGCTCGCGAAGGAGCGGGGCGGCAAGGACAACATCACCGTGATCCTCGTCCGGCTCGGCGGCGACGTCGCCGACGAGGAGCGCGCCAAGCGCCTCGCCCTCAAGCGCGAGGTCCTCGCGCGGATGCCGCTCTTCGCGCGCCTCAGCGACCGCGAGCTGCTCCGCGTGATGCAGGCCGTCGAGGTCCGGAAGTACGAGCACGATCAAGTCGTCATCCGCGAGGGCGACAGGGGCGACGAGCTGTTCATCGTGCTCTCGGGCAAAGTCACCGTCTCGCGCGGCGGTGAGGTGCTGACGCGCCTCGGCGCAGGCGAGCACTTCGGCGAGATGGCGCTCATTCGCGCAGTCCCGCGCTCGGCCACCGTGAAGGCCGACGGCGACGCCGAGCTCATCGCCATCCGCCGCACGGACTTCTTCGAGATCCTCCGCACCGAGCACGAGATTGCCGTGAAGATGCTGTGGCAATTCCTCGGCGTCCTCGCCGACCGCCTCGACGCGACGTCGAGCGAGCTCCGTCACGCGAAGCAGGAGCTCCACGCAGAGGAGATCACGGAGGACATCACGATCGAGATCTTCCCGGGGATCGAGGGGACCGAGACCTCGCCGTTCAGCCGCCGCTGACGCGGCGGCTGCGGAACCTCAGTCCTCAGCGGAGGAGGACCGTCAGGACGTGGCCGGCGCTACCTTCACGCGTCCTGCCGGCTGTTCGACCCGGAGCTCCGGACGGCAGGCCCCAGCCCCCGGTCTCCAGACTCCACTCTCCAGTTCGGGGTGCCTTGGGGGGGCCTCCGAGCTTCCCTGGCCGCCGTGTCCGGGGCAACCCTCGAGCGGGGGCTCTGCAACCTGCGAGAACCTGCTGGAGACTGGAGACTGGAGTCTGGAGACTCCGGTCGGGAGGCCCGAACGGCTCCCCCGCTGAGGACCGAGGACTGAGGACTGTAAGTGTGGTAGCGTCGCGGAACCCATGCGCGGGTGCACAACGCACGGCCCGTCTCGTCACGTCCCCAACAACGGGGAGCTCCACGCGACGCCTCGGCGGTTGGCTCGCGGGCGGCACGCGACGAGCGCACGCGCTTGCGCCGCCCTGGCGCTCGTTCTGGCCACGCTCTCGCCGGCGATCGCCTCGGCCGACGAGCCGGTGGCGGCGCGCGAGCCGCGCCTCTTGCGCGAGACCGGCGAGAACACCACGGTCATCGACGCCTTCGACGAGGACGACCCGTTCGACGCCAACCTGCTGCTCACGTTCCGGCAGTCGTGGAAGAGCGCCAACATCCGCCGCGAGTCGACGCTCGCGCAGCCCGGGCTCGCGACGGGCGGCTTCTTGCCGGCGAACGAGAACGTCGCGGTCTTCTCCCAGTCGCTGACGGTCCTCGAGGTCGGCGGCGACATCGGCATCTATCGTGACCTCGCGCTTTCGCTCCGGCTCCCGCTGATCCTCGCCGACAGCCGCGAGCTGTCGGATCTCGAGGGCTCGTCGCGGAACCCCGAGCGCCTGCAGGACCCCTCGGGGGCGCAGCTCTTCAGCGTCCCGTTCAAGAGCCCCACGCGCAGCGGCGTCGACTGGTTCAGCATCGGGCTCAACTACGCCATCTTCAACCAGCAGCGGGATGCGTCGAAGCCGACGTGGGTGATCGGCGCCGAGACGCGGATCGCCATCGGCGACCGCCTCCACGCATGCAACGACCACGCGGCGATCAAGTGCCCGGACCCGGCGAACCCGAGCGCGCCGAGCCGCGAGCCGGGCATCTCGCGCGGCATGAACACGTTCATCGCGCACACGGTCTTCTCTCGGCGCTCCGGCTACGTCGAGCCGTACGCCGGCCTCCGCGTGCTCGTGGACGTACCGCAGGACAACAGCGACTTCGGCGCGACGAGCGATCTCCGCGGAACGCTCCTGAACCGGCCGCCGATCATCGGCACGTTCACCGTCGGCATGGAGGTCTTCCCCTGGGAGAACCGCGAGGCCTTCCAACGTGTCGGCCTCGATTTCAAGGCGCGCGCCAGCTACCACTCGCCGGGGCGTGACTACTCGGAGCTCTTCGACGCGCTCGGCTCGTCGCGTGCTCCCTCGCTGCGCAACCCGAACCCGGGCGCCTACAGGGCGGGGCCCGAGGGCAGCTTCACCAGCGTCGTCGATCCCAGCGTCGCGAAGGTCTACTTCACGGGGATCACCGACCAGCAGGCATTCGGCTCGTTCGGCGCCTCGGCCGGCGTGACCTGGCAGGCCGGCGAGTACGTCAAGTTCACCGGCGGGCTCGGGCTCACGTACGTGCAGAGCCACCTCATCACCGCCGCCGATGCCTGCAACCCCGACTTCAAGAGCGACGCCGCGGCATCCGGACCTTGCCGCACGGGCGCGGGCACGGCCGGAGGCGGCAGCGTCACCGGCATCCCGAACCCCAACCACCGCCAGGTCATCGACCTGCCCGGCCGCCGCTTCTCGGTCGACGACACGACGATCGTGGACCTCTGGCTGAGCGGCGTCGTCATGTTCTGAGCCATGCGCGCGCGCGCAGCACGTCTCGCGTGGACGCTCGTCACGGCGACGGCGTTCGCCGCGACACCCGCGCTCGCGACCGAAGAGGAGGCCGAGCCTCCTTCGACCGACGCGCCGCCGGCCACCCCCGCACCGCCGGCGACGGCCACGACGACGCCCGCACCGACGACGCCCGCACCGACGCCCGCCCCCGCACCGGCCGCGCCGACCGTGTCGCCTCCGCCCGACGCGCACAAGCCCATCGTGGTGTGGCCGACGCTCACGTCGGCCAGCGACGACGTCGGCGGTGCGGCCGCGCACAAGCCGGAGCCGAGCGACGGCTCGATCTACGCGCGCGCGATGGAGCTCGACGCGACCTTGCGCGACGCGGTCCAGGACCTCGGCTACACGCTCGACATCGCGGATCCGGGCCCGGCGGCCGGCCACGCGCGCGACATCGACATGGTCGAGCGAGCCCAGCGCTCGAGCCCGCACGGCGCGAGCCCGACGGATCCCGGCGCGTGGGTCGTGAGCGCCCGGCTCGAGCAGGTCTCGAGCGACACCTACCTCTTGCGGCTGCTCGCCGTCGCGCCGAAGAGCAAGCAGCTCCGTGTCCGCGTCGAGCGCGTCTCCGGTGCAGACGTCTCGGCGCGCGGGCTCGTCATGCTCCGCGATCTGCTCGCGTCGGCGCCCATCGCGAGGGAGAGCGCCGAGCCGCGCCCGCAAGAGTCCGCGGGGAGGGGCATCATGGCGCCGCTCCGCTCGCCGGGCCGCGCCGTGCTCGCCGCGAACGCGGCGCTGTTCGGCGCGTTCATGGCCTTCAGCGTCCAGCGCGCGAGCGGCTCGGAGGACCCGCGCCTGCTCTACCCTCTGCTCACGCTCGGCACCGGGATCGGCCTCGGCGGCGCGCTGCTCGTCGCGGAGGAGTGGAACGTGGGCACGGGCGACGCGTGGACGCTCGCGGGCGGCGCCTGGTGGGGCGCGGCGGCGGGCATCTTCATCGCGAACAGCCAGAGGGTGGCGCTCACCGATCGCTACGCGTGGGGCGTCGGCGGCGGGCTCATCGGCCTCGGCCTCGCGACGTTCTCGCTCACGCGCGGCAAGGCGGACGAAGGCGACGCCGTCCTCGTCCACTCCGGCGCAGGCCTCGGCCTCGCCCTCGGCGGGCTCGCGGACCTCTTCTACCACGGCACCCTCGAGCGGACGCCGTACACGGGCTTGGGCTACGGCACCGCCATCGGCCTCGTCGGCGGCGGGGCGCTCGCGGTCTTCACGCAGGTCTCGCCCTCCCGCGTCCTGCTCATCGACCTCGGCGCGGGCCTCGGCGCCGCCGCGGGCGCCGCGGTCGGCAGCCCGCTCGTCTTCGAGTCCGTGACCGAGGAGAAGGCGCGCGGCTTCGTCGCCGCGACCTTCGGCGGCGCGCTCCTCGGCGGAGCCACCGCGTGGTGGCTCACGCGCCACGCATCGTCGAGCCGCGCGCGCCCGGACCGCGCGACGTTCCGAGCGACGCCGTACGGCGGCGCGGTCGGCGCCACACCGACGCGCGACGGCGCCGTCCCCGCTTGGGGAGTCGGCGTCCGCGGCACGTTCTGAGCGCCGCCCGAGCGCTACTGCTGCTGCTTCTGGCCGCCGCCGCGCGGACGCGGGAGGTTGTACTCGCCGAGGCGGGAGACCAGCGTTCGGCGCGAGATGCCGAGGAGCTGGGCCGCCTTCGTCTGGTTGCCCGCGCACTTCTCGAGAGCCTCGACGATGCGCTGACGCTCGAACGCGGCGAGATCGCTGCGGAGCTTCGCCTTCGCGGCGTCGTCGGCGAGATCGCCTGCGGGGAGCGTCATCGGATCGAGCTGATCGCCCTGCGAGAGGAGGACCGCGCGATCGATCGCGTTCTTCAGCTCGCGGACGTTGCCCGGCCAGTCGTAGCTCTCGAGGCGAGCGAGCGCCTCCTTCGTGAGCGTCATCGGCGGGCGCCGTGCCTCGGCGCACGCCTTCTGGAGGAGCTCGTTCGCGATCGACGCGATCTGCTCGCGGCGCTCGCGCAGCGGCGGGACCTCGATCGTGATGCCGTTCAGCCGGAAGTAGAGGTCCTCGCGGAAGGTCCCCTCGGAGACCATCGCGCGGAGATCGCGGTTGGTCGCGGCGATGAAGCGCACGTCGATCTTGCGCGGCGTCACCGAGTCGAGCCGGATGACCTCGCCGCGCTCGAGGACGCGGAGCAGCTTCGCCTGCGTACCGAGCGGGAGCTCGGAGACCTCGTCGACGAGCACGGTGCCGCCGTCGGCGGTCTCGAACAGGCCTGGCTTGTCGCCCTCGCCGAACAGCTCGCGATCGAGCAGGTGCTCCGCGAGCGCCGTGGCTTCGACGCGGAAGAAGCCCGCGTTCGCGCGCCGCGACTGGCGGTGGATGCGCTCCGCGATGACCTCCTTGCCCACGCCGGTCTCGCCGGTGATGAGGACGTGGATGTTGCCCGCGGCGACGAGCTTCACGAGCCGCTCGAGGCGCTGCATCGGCGTCTCGTTCGCCCGGGCCCCCGGAGGCGCCACGGTGGCCGACGCCGCCGGCGGGAGCCGGCTCGATCGCACCGGCGGGGTGCGCGCGATCTGCTGCACGCGCTCGGCCGCCGCGCGGTCGCCGCCTTGGATGACGAGGACGACACTGCCGACCTCGATGATCTCGCCGGGCGCGACGGTCACCGGAATGCCCGAGCTCAGAGGCCGGCCCCCGACCCGCGTACCGTTCGCGCTCCCGGTGTCTTCGATCTTGTTGACCGCTCCGAGATGGAGGACCGCGTGCTTGCGCGAGACGGAAGTGTGGTCGATGCGGACGTCGCACGACGACGAACGCCCGATGGTGAGCGTCCCGGTCGCCGGAAGTACCCGCGTGAGCGAACCGCCGTCCCAGAATGCCGTGAGCCGGGGCGCCGACGAGGCATCACCCTTGGCGTCAGCCGTGAGCTCCGTGCGCCCGTCCCGGTCGATTCCTTCCGAAGACATCCTCCCCGTAAGTACTGCGAATGTCATGTCGATGCCACCCTCCATTACGTGCACGTTGCATCGATCGGACCAGCGGGGGAGGCGTGCACACCGTGCGCAAGGAGTCGCGCATCGCTTTCCACGTCCCCGGGCGATGCCCGCATCTTTCGGCACGCGAAGGGCTCGAAACGGGCAAAAAGCGGGAGGATCAAACCTCCCCCACCACGCCTGTCATCCCACACGAACGTTCGCCAAACATCGAAAATTACACGCACGAGCAAACCCGCCGACATGTCGCACCATGTCGCCGGCTCAGTGCGTGCGCCCCTCGATGCAGTCCCGCACGAACGGCACGAGACGAGCGGCCACGGCCGCGGGGTCCTCGAGCACGGACATGTGACCGAGGCCGTCGAGGATGACGAGCTTCGCGCCCGGGATCGCGTCCGCGATCTTCCGGCTCTTGGCCACGGGCGTCGCGCGGTCCTCGCTCCCGCACGCGACGAGCGTCGGCGCCCGGATCCGGCCGAGCTCCGAGACGATGTCCTTGCGCTCCACGACGACCGCCGAGCACGCGCGGCAGAGGCCCTCGCGGTCGAAGCCGTTGCACCGGCGCCAAGAAGCCTCCACGAGCTCCGGACGCTCCACGAGCGTCCGCGGCGCGAAGAGCTCGGGCGCGATCTCCTTCTTCCAGAGCGGCAGCGGCATGCCGACGCGCCGGTGCATCGCGATGAAGGCCCGGTTCCGCACGCGCTTGGCGAGCGTCTCCGCCTCCGCGCTCGTGTCGAGCAACACGAGCCCGGCGACGCTCTCGGGATGCTGGAGCGCGAGCCGCATGCCGACCATCCCGCCCCACGAGAGCCCGACGACGACCGCCCGCTCGACGCCGCTCTCTCCGAACGCGTCATGGAGCGCATCGGCATGCTCCTCGAGCGTGAAGCGCGGCGCGGGCTCGCTCCTCCCGTGCCCCGGCCCATCGAGCACGAGCACGCGCCCGATCGCCTCCAACGGCTCGAGCAACCCGCGCCACATCCCGCCGTCAAACAAGAGCCCGTGAAGAAGCACGATGGCGGGATCCCCCACGCGCCGGGCCTCCCCGCGCTCTTCGAAGTAGAGACGGCCGAGTCGTGTTCGGAGGTAGGGCATGGCTTCAGGCTCCAGGCTCCAGGCTCCGGGCTCCAGTGCGCCGCGAGCCTACCCTCCCCTACCAACCCAGGTTCGTCTTTTTTCGCTCCACGCCGACGACTCGACCTTCCCCAATTGCACTCCGCATGGAGCGTTGTCCGCTCCTGAGGCGTGGCATCCGAATGCTCCAGCGCCTTCACGAGACGACAACCTCGCAGCCAGCCCAACACGCCCCAGCTCGCCCTCCCTGAGCCTGGAGCCTGGAGCCTCCCGACGCCGCCCTCAGGCCGAGCCCTTCGCAGCGTCCACGACGCGCACGCCCCAGCTCGCCCTCCCTGGAGCCTGCCGCCTGGAGCCTGGAGCCTCCCGACGCCGCCCTCAGGCCGAGCCCTTCGCAGCGTCCACGACGCGCACGCCCCAGCTCGCCCTCCCTGGAGCCTGGAGCCTGGAGCCTGGAGCCTCCCGACGCCGCCCTCAGGCCGAGCCCTTCGCAGCGTCCACGACGCGCACCAGCACGATCGTGATGTTGTCCTTCCCCCCATGCGCGTTCGCGAAGAAGACGAGGCGGTTGGTCGCCGTCTTCGCGTCCTCCTCGTGGAGGAGCTGCGTCGCGATCGTCTCGTTGGGGAGCATCTTCGTGAGGCCGTCGGAGCAGAGAAGGTAGAGGTCGCCGGCCTGGGGCGTGACCAGGATGACGTCGATCGGGACCGTCGGCCAGACACCGAGGGCGCGGCTGAGATGAGCGCCCTCGGGGCCCGCGATGCCGTAGTCGGACATCGTGTGATCGGTCGTGAGCTGCTTCATGACGCCGTCGCGCAGGCGATAGCAGCGGCTGTCGCCGACGTGGCCGATGTAGAGCCGTCGCCTGTCCTCCGAGAAGCGCATGGCGCAGATCGTCGTGCCCATGCCTTTGAGCTCGGGGTGCTTGGCGGCGTGCTCGAGGATCGCCGTGTTGGCCATTTGGATCGCGCGCGCCAGCTCCGAGGCCGGCGCCGGGAGATCCGTGTGAGCGGCGGCCGCGAAGCGGTTCGCCGCGAACGCGTCCGCCAGCGTCTTGACGGCGAGCTTGCTCGCGAGCTGACCGCCGCGGTGACCGCCCATGCCGTCGGCGACGATGAAGAGCCCCTTGTCCTCCACGAGGAGCAGCGCGTCCTCGTTGTGCTTGCGCCGCTTGCCGGGGTCCGTCGTGCCGAGCGCCTGGAGCGCGAGGCGCGGCGCCCCCTCCGCGTCCGAGGGCTCCGTGTCCGCCCCCTCGTCGACGACGATCTTCTCGACGGCCGGCTGGATCTCGCGCTTGCCGCCGAACCGCGTCGGCTCGAGCTCTTCGTCCTCCTCGTAGTCGAGGCGCGGGACCTCGTCGTCGATCTCGGGGACCTTCGTCGTCTCCGGCTCCGGCTTGGTGCTCGGCTCGCTGCTCTTCGGAGGAGCCCCGCTCTCGACGGGCGGCTCGCTCTTGGCCTTGGCCGCGGGCGGGACCGACCGCTTCGGCGGCAACGGCTCCGGCCTCGAGAGGCCGAGCCCGCCCACGATCGTCGGCGCGCGCGGGCGGTTCGACCGGCTCGTCGAAGCGACGGCTTCCGACACCTGCGGAGGCTCGCTTCTCGGAGCCTCGCTCGAAGCTTCCTTCTTCGGCGGCGTCCCTGCCGACGGCAGGGTGTCCTTCGCCGACGCGCGCTTCGCAGCGCCGTCCTCCTTGCCCGCGGGCGCCGCGAGTGCCGGCGCCGCTTCCGTCGACGACGCCGAGGGAGCCGCCGGAGGCGCTTCCTTCGGCGGAGAGCTCGCCACGCGCGTCTCCTCCGCTGCGTCTTCCTTGGAAGCCGCGGTGGCCGCGGTCGCCTCGGGCTTCGCCTTCTTCTCGGCTTCGTCCTCGCGACGCCCGGACGGAGCCTCGCCGGCCGCAGCCGGCTCGGCGGCCCGACGCGGGCCGCTCGAGCCCGACGCCTGCGGCGGACCGTCCGACTCGGGCTCCTTCGCCACGGAGCCAGCCTCGAGATCCTTCGCCGCAGAGGTCTTGGACGCAGAGGCGCCCCGGGCGCCGTGCTCGGACGGCGCGCTCACGGCCGCGGCCGCCCCGCGGTTCATGAAGCGCGACCGGACGAGGTACGCGACGCCCCCGGCGGCGAGCAGAAATGACAGGATCCCGAGGACGTCAAAATCCGCCATGGGGCGACGATCACTCTACTATCGTCGGCCCCACTGCGGAAAATTCGGTGGACTGTCGATTCTACGGGAAGATCTCTCGCTCCTTGTAGACCGCCTCGATCCGCTGGAGCGCGAGCGCGTAGGCGGCGATACGGCGATCGATCTTGTGCTGGCGCGCGAACTCCGCGACCTCGCGGTACGCACGGGTCATCCCCTTCTCGAGCTTGGCGTCGACCTCCTCCTCGCTCCAGCTCTCCGAGCGCTTGTTCTGCACCCACTCGTAGTAGCTGACGGTCACGCCGCCCGAGTTCGCGAGGATGTCGGGCAGGATGTCGATCCCGCGCTCGAGGAGGATCCGCTCGCCGATCGGGTTCGTCGGACCGTTCGCGCCCTCGACGACCACCTTGACGTCGAGCGCACGAGCCTCGCTCTCGCCGATCTGATTCTCGAGAGCGCACGGCGCGAAGATGTCGGCCTTCGTCTTGAAGAACTCCTCGCGCGTGATGGGCTTGCCGCCCGGGTACCCGGCGATCGAGCCGTTCTTCATGACCCAGTCCTGGAGCTTGTGCGCGTTGAAGCCCTCCGGGTTCGCCATGTAGCCCGTGTGGTCGCCGACGGCGATCGTGGAGACGCCGAGGCGCGAGAGGATCACGGCGAGGTGCGAGCCGACGTTGCCGAAGCCCTGCACGATCATCGTGGAGCCCTCGAGGTCGAAGTTCCTCTCCTTGGCCCACTCGATGATGCAGAAGACGGCGCCCTGACCCGTCGCCTTCGCGCGACCGAGCGTACCGCCCGACGCGACCGGCTTGCCGGTGACGACCCCCTTCACGCTCTGCTTCTGCGCCGCGCCGACCATGTTCGAGTACGTGTCCATCATCCAGGCCATCACCTGGCTGTTGGTGCCGACGTCCGGCGCCGGGATGTCGTACTCGGGCCCGATGTTCTCACCGAGAGCGTGCGTGAAGCGACGCGTGATGCGCTGGAGCTCCGCCTTCGACACGGAGTGCGGGTCGAACTTGACGCCACCCTTTCCGCCACCGAAGGGCACCCGCATGAGCGCGCACTTCCACGTCATCATCGCCGCGAGCGCCTTGACGTCGTCGAGCGTGACCGACGGGTGGAAGCGGATACCGCCCTTGAACGGTCCGAGCAGGTTGTTGTGCTGGACGCGGTAGCCCTTGAAGAGCCTCACCTCGCCGTTGTCCATGCGGACCGGGAAGTTGATGATGAGCTCGTTCTTCGGCTGGCTCAGGATCGTGCGCACGTAATCGGCGAGGTTGATCGTGCGCGCGGCGCGGTCGAGGTAATCCTGGACGACCTTGAAGAAGTCGTACTCCTTCACGATGATCGTCCGCGACGAGCCGGGCGGCGGCGGAACGACGTTGGCGGTACTTCCGGATTTCTGGAGCGTCTCGGGTGAATCGGACATGTCGCGCCCCTCTTAGCCCATTTGAGGTGGAACCCCAACCACCCCGGTGGGCGTTCCGAACGAAAAAACCGCGAGAAGACGCCGTTTCGAATCGCGACGTCGCTCGCCGGCGACGCCCCGAAAATCTTTCGCGCCGCAACGCGTCGGTGAGGCCCGTTCGTCGCATCGACGGACGTGACGAAAGTCCAGGTTCGCCCCTCTCCTCCCGATGCCGACCGAACGGCGCGGGCCTCGCTATCCCGACTCGCCGTCGATGCCCTCAGGGCACGGGGAGCAAGAACCAGATCGCGTAGAGGTAGGTGATGGCGCTCGTCAGCATCAGGGCGTCGACGCGATCGAGGATGCCGCCGTGCCCGGGGACGATCGCGCCCGAGTCCTTCACGCCGAACGAGCGCTTGAGGACGGACTCGCCGAGATCGCCCGCCTGACCGAAGGCGCCTGCGATCAGCGCGAGCGGGATCCCGTGCGCGAGCGACAGGCTCGGCAAGAACCAGAAGTGCGCCAGGAGAGCCCCGAGCACGCTGCCGGCGAGGCTCCCGATCGCGCCCTCGACGGTCTTCTTCGGCGAGACCGCCTCGTAGAGCTTCCGCGTCCCGAGGAACCGGCCGGCGAAATAGCCGCCGGTGTCGCCGAGCCACGCGAACATGATCGTGAGCACGACGTAGCCGGGCCCGACCTCGCCGAGATCCCGCCGCATCACGGCGAGCAGCGTGATCGGGACGCCGACGAAGAGCGGCCCGAACCCGAGCGCGCACGCGCGGAGGGCGGCCGTCTTCATCTCGCCGAGGCGGACGAGCGTCAGCAGCGGCCCCGCGAGCGGCAGGCAGACGATCATCGTCGGCAGGATGCGCGGGTCGGCGCCGGCGAAGTACGTGCCCGTCGAGGCCACCGCGGTGAGCCCCACCCCGAAGAGCTGCGACCAGCGGTCGCCCGGGTGGGTCATGTTGAACAGCTCCCACGCGGCGATGAGCGTCGCGGGGAACACGAGCAGATAGAAGCCCCACGCCGGGCCCTTGTAGAGGAGCAGGACGATGAGCGGCGCGCCTACCGCCGCCGTGGCGATGCGGACCGCGAGGTTGCTGTTGGCCTTCTTCGCCTGCTCCTTCGTCTCGCGGGGAATGCGTCGCGAGCTCGGAGGGCGCTCTTCCTCGACCATCGTCCGTCCCGGCCATAGCACGGGCGCCGCGCCGATGGACAGAACGCGAGCCGCGCCGACGACGAAAACGCCAGCGCGGCCGTGGTCGCCGGGCGCACGCAGGCCGCCCCGCCCGGGGAGCGGCCATTCGGAGAGCCGGCGAGCAGCGTCAGGAGACGAGGCGGAGGACCTTCGCGCTCTCCGGAGGCTCGACCGCCTCCGGCGGCTCGCTCCGCGCCGGGACCTCTGCCTCGCGCCGCGCGAGGATCGGCTCGGCCGGCTTGCCGACGAGACCGAAGCGGCGCTCGCGCGTCTGATAGCTCGCGATCGCCTCGAAGAAATCGGCCTCCGTGAAGTCGGGCCAGAGCACGTCGGCGAAGTACAGCTCGGCGTACGCGAGCCCATACAAGAGGAAGTTCGAGATGCGGCGCTCGCCGCCGGTGCGGATGATGAGGTCGGGGTCGCCGACGCAGAGGCTCGGCATGCGCGCCCGCAGCGCCTCCTCCGTGACGTCCTCGGGGCTCATCTTCCCGGCGGCGACCTCGCGGGCGAGCTCGCGCGCCGCGTTCGCGATCTCCTCGCGGCCGCCGTAGCTGAGCGCGAGCGTGAGCGTCATCTCGTCGTGCCGCGCGCTCTCCGCTCGAAGCGGATCCAGCACGGCACGGACGACGGCGGGGAGGCGGCCCAGGTTCCCGATCGCGTTCAGGCGGATGCCGTTGTCGAGAATCTCGTCGCGCTCCGAGAGCAAGAACTCGCGCAACAGCTGCATCAGCGCGTCGACCTCGAGCTCCGGCCTCGCCCAGTTCTGCTCGCTGAAGGCATAGAGCGTCAGGGCGCGGATCCCGAGGCGCCGAGCTGCGCGCACGACACGGCGCACCGCCTTCGACCCTTCCCGGTGTCCGTCGACACGCTCGCGGCCGCGGAGCTGCGCCCAACGGCCGTTGCCATCCATGATGATCCCGATGTGAGCGGGGAGGTTTCGCGCGTCGACGTAGACCATGGGCTGGTTGAGGGGGCAAGCCGGTATCATGAAACGTCCTTGCAAGCTACCGGTTACGGCGTACGCCGCGGACGGGCCCGCGTCGACGCTTCTTCCGGCGAGCGGTCGCCGGCGGCGCTCGAACGGTCGCGACGGGCTCGAGCGCTGCCCCGGATGCGCTACTCTGGCCCGTCGGCACATGGCCGACCTTCGGGGGGTCGCCAAGTCGGCTCCTCGTACATAGCCTGCCAGCACTCCCATGATCGGCACGAAGGTGATGCTCCGGACGAGGATGGCCGCGCGCGACGCGCACTACGGCGGAGAGCTCGTCGACGGCGCCCGCATCCTCGCCCTTTTCGGCGACCTCGCGACGGAGCTGCTCATCCGGCTCGACGGCGACGAGGGCCTGTTCCGCTCCTACGAGAGCGTCGAGTTCTTCGCGCCGGTGTTCACCGGCGACTTCATCGAGGCGACGGCGGAGATCGTCGAGATCGGCACGGTCAGCCGCCGCATGAAGTTCGAAGCGAAGAAGGTGATCGCGAACCTGCGGCAGGTCGGCTTGCCGCCCAGCGCGGCCGACGTGCTCGCGGATCCCATCACGGTGTGCCGCGCGATCGGCACGTGCGTCACCCCGCAGGACCTCCAGCGACGCCCACGCGAGCTCTACATGCCCCAGCTCCCGCCGGGAGCGCCGCCGGAGCCGGAGCCAGTGGTCACGCCGCCCGAGACGGACGCGACCGGAGCTCGCACGCTCGAGGCGGAGGTCGCCGCGGAGGTCGTCCTGACGGCGCTGCTCGCGAGCGCCGATGCGCGCGAGGCCACGCAGGACCTCGTCGATCGCGCCGCGCGTTGTCGAGAGGCAGGGGCCGCCGTCCTCCAGCTCGAGATCCCGAGGGGACGACCGCCGGCGCACGAGAGAGAGCGGCTCGTCGAGCTGATCGAGCGCATCCGCGCGAGGACGGACTGCATCATCCACCTCAGCGCCGCTCCGCGCGCCGCCGACGCGCTGGGGGCGTCGTTCGCCAACGACGGCACCGAGGACGACCGCGCGGCGCTGCTCGCCCTCGGGCCCGAGATCGCGACGCTCGAGTGCGGGTCGACCAACTCGGGCGACGGCGCGATCGTCGCGACGCGTCCTTCGATCCGCGAGCTCGCGGCCCGACTGCGCGGGGCCGGGGCAGTGCCGGACCTCCAGTGCTACGAGGTCGGGCACGTCGAGGAGGGGCTGGCGCTCGCGGACGCGGGCCTCGTCGGGCGGCCGCTCCGCTTCCAGCTCGTCCTCGGGATGGCGGGCGCGATCGGGGCGACCGAGGCGAACCTCCGGCACCTGGTGAGCCTCGTACCGCGAAACGAGGCCACCTGGTCGGTGACGGCGCTCGGCCCGCGCGCCGACGAGATGACGGAGCTCGCGATCCGGCTCGGAGGCCATGCGCGCGTCGGCTTCGACGGCGACCCGATCGCCGCCGTCACGCGCGCCGCGTCGCACGCGCGCGCGAGCGGCAGGACGATCGCGGATCCGTCGCGGGCACGGAAGCTCCTCGGCACGAGGCCGGCCCGATGATCGCCACCCGCACGCTGGTCGCCGACGCGCTCACGCCCGTCCGTGCGTATGCCGCGCTGCGCGCCGCCGATCCCGACGGTGCGTCGTTCCTCCTCGAGAGCGTCGTCGGCGGCGAGCGCTGGGGACGTTACTCCATCCTCGGCTACCGCCCGCGCTACGAGGCGATCCTCGATCGGGAGGGATGGAAGCTCCGGCCCGGGAGCGGCGATCCGAGCGGAGCCCGCATGCCCTCCATGCCTCCGTCCCCGAGCGACGGTCGACCCCTCGACGCGATCGCGGCGGCCGGGCCGCTGTTCGCGCGGAGCGGACGCGGACCGGCAGGACACGCCTCGATGGCCGCGCGCTTCGCGTCCGCACACGTCGGATATCTGGCCTGGGACATCGTCCACCTGATCGACAAGGTCCCGCCGGGGAACGAAGCGACGTGGAACGCGCACTTCGTGCCGCTCGCCCGCTTCCTCGGCGGAGCCGTGGTCGTCGTCTTCGACGCGCTCGCGCAGACGGTCACCATCGCGGCGGAGGACGAGGCCGACGTCGAGCGCGCGCTCGACGACCTCCGGCGACCGGTCGCGCTCACGCCGATCGACATCCCGGATCGCTCGCGCGTCCCGAGCGACGTGACGACCGATCTCGACGATGCGAGCTACCGCGAGCGCGTCGTACGGGCGAAGGAGTACATCGCGGCCGGCGACGCCTTCCAAATCGTGCTCGCGAGGACGTTCTCGGTCCCGCGTCAGGGCCGCGATCCATTCGACGTCTACCGTGCGATGCGGCTCGTCAACCCGTCGCCGTACATGTACTTCCTCGATCTGCCTCCGGCGGACGGCACGAATCGACGGCTCCACATCGCCGGCGCGAGCCCGGAGACGCTGGTCCGCCTCGAGGGCGACACGATGACGGTCCGCCCCATCGCAGGCACACGACGGCGCGGCGCGACCCCCGCCGAGGACGAGGCCCTCGCAGCCGAGCTGCTCGCCGACCCGAAGGAGCGGGCCGAGCACGTGATGCTGATCGATCTCGGACGCAACGACGTCGGTCGCGTCGCTCGGATCGGCTCCGTCGAGGTCGTGCGCAACATGGAGATCGAGCGCTACTCGCACGTGATGCACATCGTGAGCGAGGTGCAAGGACGCATCGCGCCCGAGACACCGCCGCTCGAGGTGGCGCGTGCGGCGTTCCCGGCCGGCACACTGAGCGGGGCCCCGAAGGTGCGCGCGATGCAGATCATCCGCGAGCTCGAGGCGCGCCCGCGCGGCATCTACGGAGGGGCCATCGGCTACGTCGCGTCGAACGGCGACCTCGACCTGGCCATCGCGATCCGCACGCTCGTGTGCAAGGGCGACGTCTTCGAGGTCACCGCAGGCGCCGGGATCGTCGAGGCGAGCGATCCGCAGAGCGAGGCGGACGAGACGAGAAACAAGGCACGCGGCGTCCTCTGCGCGATCGAAGCGGTGCCTCGAGGCGCGCCTTGACCACCGACGGGAAGTTGCTTCAGAGACGTCGCATGCATGCAGTGCCGTGCGACGAGCAAGACACCCGACGGGGGGCAACCGATGCCGGGCGCACGGCATCGCTCGTCTCCGCGCTCTGCGAGCTCGCAGCCGTCGTGCAGAGGGAGCGCACCGTCGACGCCGTCCTCGAGGCCGCGGGCCGCGGTGTCCGCGAGCTCGGCATGCGGTTCGTCGCGTTCCAGCTCCAAGGCAACGACCTCGTCCTTCGCTACGTCGCGACGACGACGGAACGGCAGGAGACCATCGAGCGGCGCATCGGTCGCGAGCTCCGCGGGCTCTCCGTGCCCCTCGCCGACTTCGAGGTCGTGCGCTCGGTCATGGAGGAGCGCCGCGTCATCTATCGGCACGATTGCCAGAATTTCGCGAGGTTCGTCCACCGCGCGACCGGGATCGACCTGGCGCCCCACGACCTGGGCTCCGACTCGGAGGTCGGGACGACCGTGATCGCGCCGCTCTTCGTCCGCGACGAGCCGTGGGGGATCCTCGGCGTCTACTCCGACTCGCTCACGCGCGCCGACGGCGAAGCCGTCGCCCTCTTCGCCATGCACGTCGGCTCCGCCCTCGAAGCCGCGGAGTCGCTCGAGATCCTCGCTCGCACGCAGGCCGAGCTCGTGAGACGCGAGCGCCTCGCCGCGCTCGGCGAGCTCGCCGCCGTCGTCGCGCACGAGGTTCGGAATCCGCTCGGCGTCCTGTTCAACGCGATCGGCTCGCTCCGCGGCTTCGTCGACGCGGGCGCGCCGCGCGAGAAGCTCGGAGACGCCGCCGCTGTCCTCTCCATCGCCGCGGAGGAGGCCGAACGCCTGAACCGCATCGTCTCCGACCTGTTGCAGTTCGGCCGCCCGTTCGAGCTGACGCTCGTTACGTGCTCGCTCCCGGAGCTCGTGCGCAAGGTCGTGGCCGAGACCGCCGACGCGCGCGTGCGCGTCGACGTGGCCGACGATCTCCCGGCCGTCGATCTCGACGCCGGATACATGCAGCAGGCGCTGCTGAACCTGCTGCTCAACGCCCTGCAGGCCGTCGACGACGCGGGCGTCGTGACGATTCGAGCGAGCGTCGAGGCCCGCGATGGCCGCCGTTATGCTCGCGTCGACGTCACCGACACCGGCCCGGGCATTCCGGAGGACGTGCGCGGCTCCGTCTTCGAGCCGTTCTTCACGACGAAGGCGACCGGCACGGGCCTCGGCCTCCCGATCGTCAAGCGGATCGTCGACGCGCACTCCGGGTACGTCGACTTCGAGTGCGGTCCGGACGGGACGACGTTCTCGGTGTGGATCCCGGTGGAGTCGGTCAGCCGAAGTACGCCTTCACGGACGGATGGGTGAGGACGCGGAAGGACCGCGCGTTCATCCACGTGCTCACGGAGGCGAACACGAGCGAGCCCAGGATCGCGAGCTCCCAGCTCCGGACGAAGGCGAGCGTCATCCGCCCGACGTTGAGCACGCCGACGATCGTGGCCACCGCGGAGAAGATGACGAGCAGCGTGCGGACGAGAGACGATTTCTTGAGCAGCGCCCGCCCGATGAAGAACGTGACCGTCCAGCTCACGAGCAGGCCCAGGATCGCGCCGGCGATCGAGAACAGCCCGATCCCCTTGAGCACGATCGAGTAGAGCGCCGAGAAGACGGCGAAGCCGTACCAGGAGTTCGTCAGCGTTTCGATCTTCGCCCTGCCGCTCATCGTCTGCTCCTCGTTTCGTCCTTGCCCGTTCTCCGTTCCGCGGCCCAGCCGCACCGCCTCTTCGACGGCGCACCCAGCATGATCATTCGAGCCGCCGTGCGCGAGTCCTTCGTACGCGCGGACGGACGTTTCGATCTTCGTTCTCCATCCGGCGGAAATCATTGAGGAACACAAACTTTCCACAGGCTGTTCACATCCGGGGATGGACTCGCGCGCCGCACCTCTTCGCCGGTGCCCCGACGTCCCACTGCGACACCCCGCCCTACTCTTCCTCTTTTTCTCCTGTGAGACCCCTCATGAGCTGAGCGTCGGCCGACTCGCCCGCGCCTGGATCGACGCCCGGTCGTTGTGGACCGGCAGCCAGATGCGGAACACGAGCCCCGACGCGCCCGTGCTGTCGACCTCGATCGAGCCGCCGTGGATCTCCACGATCGATCGCGCGAGCTGGAGCCCGAGGCCGAGGCCGCCCTGACGCCGCGCGCTCTCGGCGCTCTTGAACGCGTCGAACACCTTCTCGCGCTCGGCGACCGGAAGCCCCTCGCCGCTCGTCTCGACCTCGATGCGCAAGCGTTCGCCGCGATCGGGGAGGGTCGCGCGGACGGGGACGATGCCCTTGTCGCTGAAGCGCACCGCCGTCATCACGACGGCCGTCAGCGCCTGCACGATGCGCGTCCCGTCGATGAGCACCGTGGGCATGCCAGGCTGGATCTCGCCCATGATCTTCACGTCGGTCCCCACGGCGAGGTCGCGCGCCTCGAGCACCGACGACATGACGACGTCGCCGACGTGCGTCGGCTCGGGAGAGACCTCGAGCTCGCCGGCCTCCACGCGCGCGCTGTCGAGGATCGTGTCGATGAGCATCAAGAGCTCGCGGCCGCGCTGCTCGATGATGGCGAGGCTCTCGTGCTGCTCCTTCGTGAGCGGGTTGCGCCTCACGAGCTCGGTGAAGCCGAGCACGGCGTTGAGCGGCGCCTTCAGATCGTGGCTCATCGACGCGAGGAGCAGGCCGCGCATGCGCTCGGTCGCCTCCCTCGCCTCGATCGCGCGCTGCTGCGCGGACGCGAACTGGCGGAAGATGCCCCCGAGCTCGTCGATCGCCTCGAGCAGCGCGTGCACGCTCGCGAACCGCGCCTCGTGGAGGATGATCGTGCCGCGCATGACCTCGGCCACGCCGGCGCGGCGGATCTCGCGCGTCGCGAGCGCGATGTCGGCGTCGAAGAACGCGGCCGCGCGCGTGCCGAGGATCGCCGCGAGGGCCACCGCGGCGATCGCGAGGATCACGTACGCCGCGAACGCCGCGGAGAGGCGCGCCGGCCCGAAGCGCACGAGCGCGGCGCCGGGCTGGAGCGGCACGGCCACCTGCATCTCGCCCTCGTCGCCGATGCTCACCGGCTCGAGGCCCTCGTGGTCCGGCACGATCTTGATGTGGAAGCCCAGGGCGGCGGCGGCCTCGATCGCCTCCGCGCGTCCCGCGGTGTCCTCCGGCAGACCCTTGCCGAGCGGCTCGAATGCGGCGTGCGCCACGTCGACGGCGTCCTTCGCGCGCGCCTCCATGTCGTAGGCACGGGCGTGCGCGTCGGCGAGCAGCGAGGCGCCGAGCGCGACGAGCGCCACGGGCGCGGCGACCGCCGCGACGTAGCGCTTGCGCAGGCGGCCGAGGACGCTCCGGCCGAGACGACGGAGCGCCTCTTCGGCCACGCGCGGCGGCACGAGCTCGAGCGTCCGCGCGACCTGCGCGCGCATCGTGACGTACGCCGGGAGCGTGGCCGTGCTGACGATCGTGAGCACGAGGAGCACGAGCGCGAGCTGCGTGTGCGTGTCGATCGCGTGCGGCCGGAGGGCGGGCACGAGCGTCGCGAGCGAGACGAGCAACACGAAGCCGACGTTCGCGAGCGAGAGCTGCGACGGCGCGTCGTAGAGCGCGAGGACGTGCTCGGGCTCGCCGCCCTGCACGCCGACGGAGAGCAGCGACAGGAGCGGCTGCACGCGGCGCAACAGGACCACCGTGAGGCCGACCGCGAAGCCCGCCGAGAGGAGCCCCATGACGCCGACGACGACGAGCGACGCTTCAGCGGCGTTCTCTTGGAGCAAGAGGACGCGCGGCGCGAAGATGCCGCTCAAGAGGAACGACAGGACGTGCGTCGCGACCTGGATCGCGAGCAGGCGTCGGAGGAGGCGTCCGGCGATCGACGTCACGGCCCCCTCCTCGGGTCGCGCGTGAGCTTGCGCGACGGTGGAGCGTCGATGTTGCCGATCGGCAGCAGCACCTTGAACGTGGAGCCGCGACCGAGCTCGCTCTCGACGTGGATCGAACCGTGGTGGAGCATGACGAGGCGGCGCGTGATCGCGAGCCCGAGGCCCGTACCGCGCCGGCGCAGGCGCTCGCTCCTCGCCTGCTTGTACTCCTGGAAGATGAGCGCGCGATCCTGCTCGGAGATGCCGGGCCCCGTGTCGCGGACGCTGATCGCGACCTGCATGCCCTCGCGCTGGACACGGACGACGACCTCGCCTCGCTGCGTGAACTTGATCGCGTTGTTGACGAGGTTGCCGAGGATCTGCCGCACGCGCCTCGCGTCGACGCGCGCGACGACGGGCTCGCCCTCGATCCGGACCACCAGGGGCTTCTCGCCGACGAGACCGCGCGCCTCCTTCACGACCTCGCTCGCGAGCGCGAAGACGTCGGCGCGGCTCCGGCTCAGGCGGAGCTGCCCGCTCTCGAGCGCGGAGAACTCGAGGATGTCGTTGATCAGCGTGAGGAGGTGCTCGCCCGACCCGCGGATCTGCTCCACCTCCTCGCGGGCGGAGGGCGAGAGCGGACCGTCCACCTCCTCCATCAGGATGTCCGCGAACCCGAGGATGGCGTTGAGCGGGCTCCGGAGCTCGTGGCTGATCGCCGCGAGGAAGGCGGCGCGCTCGCGATCCGCGGCGCTCGCTCGCGCGAGGTCCTCCCGGTATGCCTTCTCGCCTTTGGCGAAGCGCCCCACGAGCTTGTTGAAGGTGGCCGTCAGCACGCCGACCTCGTCCATCGCGCGCGGCGGAATGAGCTCGCCGGTGGGCTCGGTTCGCACCTGCGCCATCGTCCGGACGCGATCCGTCACGAACGCGACGTCCCGCGTCACGTCGCGCGAGACCGCATAGGCGACCGCGGCGGCGACGCCGAGGAGCAGCACCGCGAGGGCCGTGAGCGCGATGACGAGCGCGTTCGCGCCTTGGGCCGCGCGAGGCTCGGGGACGAGCACGACGAGGCGCGCGGCGTGGGGGTCGTCGGGTGGACCGATCGAACGCACCGCGAAGCGAGCCCGGCCCATGCGCATCTCGGCGACCCCTCGCCCCGTCGCCAGCATCTTCCGGAGCGACTCGACGTCGGGCGCGCCGAGCGTGTAGTCGTGGATGATCTCGCCGTCCGGCGTGACGACGATGAGCTCGGCGGCGGTCCTACGCGCAGCGAGCTGGGTCGCCTCGAGGCGGCGGGCCGGCGGCAGGGCGGCGAGACGCGCGGCGACGGTCGCCGCGAGCAGCTCGGCGCGCGCTCCGGCGTGGTCGTCGCCCGAGCGGGAGAGCTGGTCGAGGCCGACGAGCCCGATCCCGAGAGCGACGGCCAGACCGACGACGACGACCAGCACGGGCGCGATGGGGAGGAACGGCCATCCCGTGCGCAGGCGCGGGGCGCGGGCGCGGAAAGCCTCCGGCGGCGGTATGTCGGACGGCCGGAGGGAGTCGCCCGGCGCGATGGGGTCCGGCGCGGGGTAGAGCACCTCCTGCACGACCGGCGGCTTCGGCGGCGGAGGGGGCGGCGTCGGGAGTTGAGGCCGAGCGGCGACCGTCTCCGGGACCGTCTCCGGGAAGAGGACCGTCCCCGGCTGTGTTGCATCGCCGATGGCATCCATCGGGTCGAGACGCGTGTCCCGCGCCCCGTCGTCGCCCGGAGGCCGGTGCATGAGCGACTCGGGATCGAGGTCCTTCATTCGAGGGCCGGCGCCGACGAGGGATCGGACGAGCGAGCAGTCGTGCCGCACCTACCCCGCGCAGGCCGGCGACAAGACCGCGGAGCTTCGAGTCGTTCGGGCGAAAACACGGGGGTCACGACGCGAGACAGAGTGTAGCGAGCGAGACGCGAGAACGAGACCAAAGCCACACGCGTTTCGACGCGGCGCGCCGTACGATTTCCGCCCACCGACCCTTGTCGCCGTGACAAAGGAAGCACAAAAGGAGGCGAGGATGCGTCTCTTCCGGCGAGCACGCGACACGAAGACGTCGGTCATCCGACGCGAAGCCGTCTCTGCCGTCGGCGACGCTGGATCCATGGCTCCGTCCTCGGCACGCCGAAGGGCCGGCGAAACTCAGGCGCCGCCCCCGCCGTCGTCGGCGATTGCTCCCTTGGTCGAGTCTGCGCATCCGCCGCTCGGCACGGATGCGCTGCCTCGGATGGGCGTCCCGCCCTCGCCGCCTTCGTACGAAGGCCTCGAGGACTCGGACGTGTTCGTCTGCAAGCGCTCCTCCGACGACGAGAGGGTCAATCCCCTGACGCGTGAGGTCACGCTCTTCGTCCACCGCTGGCACAACGTCGAGCCCGGCCTCCTCTCGTGGACCTTCCCGAGCCTCCGCTCCGCGCTCGACGCGGTCCAGCGAATGAAGAACGCCATCGGCTGGTGCATCGTCTCCGGCACGGGTTGGGCAGACCTCGACGCGGCCCGCAAGGCCGGGGCGGTGTTGGTGGAGCAGTTGAGCTGAACGTCGGTCCTCGGTCCTCAGTCCTCAGCCTGGGGCTCCGAGCGACCGGGACGCCGTTCGCGAGTTGGGCAGTCGCCCGCCGTCCGGCCAGGACTGCCTCGGTTCTCCTGCCCCAAGCCTCGGGCGCCAAGCCTCGGGCGTGAGAGAAACGGCACGGACTTCGTCCCCGGGCTCATCCGGCCCCGCCCCGCATCTCGCCCGAAGATCGGGCACAGCACGCCCGAGCAGCTCGGCGCCACGCGACGCCGAGCTGAGGCCTGAGGTCTGAGGACTCAAATTTTCTCGAGCACCACCGCCAGCCCCTGGCCGCCGCCGATGCAGGCGCTGCCGACGGCGTAGCGGGCGCCTCGGCGGGCGAGCTCGTAGACCAGGTGCGTCGTGATGCGGGCGCCGCTCGCGCCGAGCGGGTGGCCGAGGGCGATCGCGCCGCCGTTCACGTTCGTCTTCTCGCGCGGGAGGCCGAGCTCCTTCTCGACGGCAAGGTACTGCGGGGCGAAGGCCTCGTTGACCTCGAAGAGGTCGATCTCCGACTGCTGGAGGCCCGCGCGGGCGAGCGCGTTGCGGATCGCCGGGGCGGGGCCGATGCCCATGATGCTCGGCTCGACGCCGGCGACGCCCCACTGGACGAGCCGCGCGAGCGGCTTCAGGTTCTTCGCCTTCGCATACTCCTCCGTCGTGAGGACGAGGCAGGCGGCGCCGTCGCTGATGCCGGACGCGTTGCCCGCCGTCACGACACCGTCCTTCTTGAAGACGGGCGGAAGCTTCCCGAGCACCTCGAGGGTCGTCTGCGGGCGCGGGTGCTCGTCGACGGCGAACTGCACCGTGGCCTTCTTCTGCTGGACCTCGATCGGGGCGATCTCGTCCTTGAACCAGCCCTTCTCGTTCGCCGCCGCCCAACGCTGCTGGCTCGCGAGCGCGTACTCGTCGCAGTCCTTGCGCGTGATGCCGTACTTCTGCGCGAGGTTCTCCGCGGTGACCGCCATCGGCGTGTTGCAGTAGCTGTCCGTGAGCGCGGTCCACAGCGAGTCCTCGACCTGCGGCGCCTTCCCGAACGCCCAGCCCTCGCGCCCGCCGCGGAGGACGTGCGGCGCCTGGGACATGTTCTCGGTGCCGCCGACGAGGACGACCTCGGCCTCGCCGAGGAGGATCTGCTCGGCGCCGGTGATGACGGCCTGGAAGCCGGAGCCGCACAGGCGATTGACGGTGAGCGCAGGCGTCGTGATCGGGAGGCCTGCCTTCAGCCCGACGTGACGTGCGCAATAGATCGCATCCGGGCTCGTCTGCATCACGTTCCCGATGATGACGTGACCGATCGTGTCCGGTGCCACGCCCGCCTGCGCGATCGCCGCCTTCGCTGCGTGGACGGCGAGATCCGTCGCGCTCACCCCCTTGAGCGTTCCCTGCATGGTCCCGAAGGCGGTGCGCTTGGCGCCCACGATGACGATCGACTTCGACAGCTTGGCCATGGCGGTATCCCTCTCCTCTGGTCGGAGGTGTTACAGGCCGGAGAACTTAGGAGCTTTCCGTCGCCCCCGCTACCCGTCGAGCTCGGAACGCGCCGTTCGGAGCTCCACCGCCGGTCGGCTCCACCGACCGCTCAGGCGAGCGCCCAGGCGCTCGTGCAGACGATCTCGTCCCGCTCCTTCACCTTCACCTGGAGGGCGAGCTTGCCCGGCTCGACGTTCCATCCCTCGGTGACGAGCGTGTCGCCGGGCCACACGGGCTTGCGGAACGTGCACTCGAAGGCGCGGAGCTTGCTCGCGTCGCCGCCGAACGCGCCCTTCGCGGCGTGACGGACCATGTGACCGAACGTGCAGAGGCCGTGCAGGATCGGTCCCTGCTCGAAGCCGACGCGCGCGGCGAACTCCGGATCGGCGTGCAGCGGGTTGAGGTCGCCGGAGAGACGGTAGAGGAGCGCCTGCTCGGGCGTCGTCGCCTCCTCGACGCGAAAATCGGGCGCTTTGTCCTTCGGCACCTCGGCGACCTTGGGCTCCTTCGGCGGAGTCTCGCCGCCGAAGTTGCCGGCGCCGCGGATGATGATCTGCGAGCGCGTCTCCGCGAGGAGCTTGTCCTCGTTCTTGATCTCCGTGTCGACGAGGACGATCGCGAATTTGCGCATGTCGTAGATGCCCGCGACGCGCGCGACGGTCGTGAGCGTCGCGGCGGGCGGCACGTCGCCGTGCAGGCGGACGCGCTGCGCGCCGTGCACGACCATCGAGAGATCGCCGCCCGTCTTCACGATGCAGTCGAGCATCGGCTGGAACATCGGGACGACGACGAAGCTCGGGAGCACCTTCGGCCCGCGGCCCTCGTAGAGATAGTCGAGCTCGCTCTTCTTCGCTCCCACTCCGAGCGCGTAGAGGACGACGTCCTTCCACGTGTACGTGAACGAGTAGGGTTCGCTGGGCTTGTCGATGATCGAGAGGTCGAGGGCCATGGATCTCCTCGTGTGCGTCGGAGAGAGCGCACCGATTCCCACGGGCCACCGGCCGTGTCAATCTGCAGCCCGTGGCACTGACGGAGCTCCAGAGCCTCGGCCTCGCGTGGGCGCGCTTCGCGCCGACGATCGCGATCGTCCCGGCGTTCGGGCTCCGTGCCCTGCCCACGCCCGCGCGGGGGATCCTCGCGATCGCGCTCGCCGCAGGCATCTACCCTGCGCTCGAGCCGATCGTCCTCGAGCGCGCCTCGACGCCGTGGCTCTTCCTCGCGCTCGAGCAGATCGTGCTGGGCCTTCCCGTCGCGCTCGCTGCGGCGGTCCCGCTCTGGGCCGCCACGATGGCCGGCGGCCTCGTCGACAACCTCCGCGGCGCCCAAGAGACGTCCGGCGTCGCGGTCGTCGAGGGGGGCCGAGCGTCTCCGCTCGGTGTCCTCCTCTCGCTCCTCGCGAGCATCGTCTTCCTCGCGACGGGCGGCCCTGCTCGCGTCGCGGCCTCGCTCGCCACGACGACGCTGGGCGAAGCCCCGCTCCTCGCGGCGGTGCGCTCGATCGTCGCCGGGGTCGGGCTCGCGGTGGCGATCGGCGCGCCGCTGCTCGCCGCCGCCGTCGTGCTCGAGATCGCCTTCGCCCTCGTCGCCCGCGCCGCGTCTCCCGCCCAGGTGCACGCGCTGCTCGCCCCGCTGCGTGCGCTCGGCATTCTCGCCGTCGTCGCGCTCGTCTTCGATCGGCTCGCCCACGCGCTCGCGCTCGCCATCTGAAGCGCGCGTCAGAGCGGAAGCCGGTAGCCGATCGTCAGCCCGAGCTCGAAGACCTGGACCGAGCCGGAGAGCGTCGCGCAGTCGCCGATCGACGAGCACTGTCTCTCCTCGGGCAGCATCCAGTGGTAGCCGCGGATGTTGGCGCCGCCGAGCCAGTTCTCGCTGAAGTAGTACGTGCCGCCGGCCTGGAGGCCCAAGGCGAAGCCTTCGGTACGGATCGTCACGTCGCGCGTACCGAGGATCGTCGGCACCTCGTCGCCCGCATCGGTCGTGAACCGATCGGCGACGATGACCGCGCCCGAGGAGACCCCCACCCACGCCTCGAAGTACTTGTAATGGATCGGGACGTAACGGCCCTCCGCGCCCATGAAGAGGTACGAGCGCGAGTGCGTACGCGGGAGCGACGACAGGCCGCCGTACTCCTTGTCCGAGGTGGGTGACGGCGCGAAGATGGCGCCGGCGCCGACGCACCAGTGACGGTTCCAGCGATAGAGGACGTGGATGCCCGTCTGGATCGTCGCGTCACCGCGCCCGAGGATCTCGCCGACGAACGGCGTGTCTCCACCGCGCTGGCCTGGAGAGATCGGCGCATTCGGCAGCGCGATGATGCCCGCCTCGAGCTCGGCCACGGTGTGGGGGCGATCGATGATGCGAGCGAGCGCGTCGCTCGGAGCAGCCTGCGGCCGCTGCGCAGGCCTCGGAGGCTCGATCGGCTCGGCGCGTGCGGGCGCGGGAGAAGGGGCAGGATCTGCGGGCGGATCCGCGGACGGCTCGTCGGCTCGAGCGACACCGGACACGGCGAAGAGCGCCGAGCCCGCGAGCACGGAGCGCAGCATCGAAGCCCGACCGACGGCGATCGGAAGCAAACGGCCGCGACGCTTCGCTCGCATCACATCCACTTGACGCTCCCGGTGGGAGTCGGCGCCGGCGCGGGTGTCGGGGAGGGCGCAGGCGCAGGCGTCGGGGCGGGCAAGGGCGCCGGCTCGGCGACGGCGGTGACCGATCGCTTCGCCGTGATGGGCTTCCCCTTCGCCTGGACCGTGAACGTGACGTCGAACTTCCCGGCGTCGAGGAACGCGTAGCTCGCCTTGAAGACGCCGGGCTCCGCCTCGCGCGCAGGCATGCGGATCCCTCCCGGCACGCCGGGTCCGGCGATCGTGAAGCCAGGCGAGTCGAAGTCTCCCTTCGGAGGCGCCACACGCGCAGTGAAGTCGACCGTCTGCCCGAGCCGCGGTGATGCGTTCGATACGTCGAGCAGGGCCTTGTACTCGACGCGCTGCGGAGCGGGCGCGGGAGCCGGGCTGGGCGCGACCGGCCTCTTGGTCGTGGCTGCCGGAGGACGCTCTGGCGGCGGCGAGAGCGTGGGCGCGGCCGAAGCCGAGGCGCTGAAGCTCGCGAGCTCCGCCTCGTACTGCTCGACGAGTCGCTTGGCCGACGCGTCGTGCGGGTCGAGCTCGTGCGCGAGCTTCGCGAGCCTCAGGGCCTCGAGCACGTCGCCGGCCGATCGCTGCGCGATCGCTTGCGAAGTGAGCTCGTTCGCGGCGCGCACGCGGATGTCGATGAGCCGGCGATCGTTCGGCCATCGCCGCAAGCCCTCGTCCGTGATGTCCTTCACGTTCTCGCCGGGCGGCTCGTCGAAGTGGTTCTTGAACATCGCGTCCGTCGCGCGCGCGACGATGCGCTCCGCCTCCGCGTCCGCAGCGGAGGGACCGAGCTTGCCCGTCTTGTACGCCCACCCGGCGGCGATCACGGCGCCGAGGACGAAGCAGAAAGCGACGAGGAGCCACGGGCGGCGCCTCGGCTCCTCGCGCGCGGGCGGCGGCGCCGGCCGTGACGGCGTGGGGACGACGTGCTCCGGGCTCGAGGCGGGACGCGCGACGTGCACGGCGCTCGCCATGCCCGTCGCCTCGGGGACGGGCGGTGTGTAGTGCGTGCGGATCGGGCCGTCGGGGTCGCCGGGGACCGTCCGCGGCACCGCGCGTTCGGAAGGCGTCGGCGTGGGGAACGCCGGCGCCGACTGTCTCGCCTGCGGGTCGAGGCTGAGATCGTCGATGGTCTCGTCGACGCTCGAAGGCAGACGCGGCCGCGATCCCTCCGCGGACACCATCGTCGGCGCGACGCGGGCGTCGGAGCCCCGAGCACCGTTCGACTCGGCGCGCATGCCCTCGGCCAGGCGCGCCTGGAACTCCGACGGGGGCTCCCACTTCACGGTCGAGGCGCTCGGAGGGAGCTGTCCCGGGTCGCTCGGAGCGACGTGACCGTTCGACGCCGACGCGCTCGGCGGCGTCATGCGGGCCGCGACGTCCGGCGTGAGGTCGAGCTGCTTCGTCCGCTCCATCGGCGGCAGCTTCATCGCCGCCGGCGCGCGCTTCAGGAGCGGCCGCGAGAACTCGTCCGGAGAGAGGCCGGCGAGCTTGGCCGCGTCGAACAGCGCCTGCCCGAAGGCGCGCGCGTCGGGCTCGCGCGCGGCGGCGTCCTTCGAGAGCGAGCGCATGATGACGTCCGCGATCGGCTCCGGGACGTACGCCGCGCGCGGGATGGAGCGGAGCGGCGGAGCAGGATCGTGGATCTGCTGCACGAGCAGCGCGACGGCCTGATCGCCGTCGAACGGCGTGCGCCCCGAGAGCATCTGGTAGAGCAGCGTGGCGATCGAGTAGACGTCGCTCGCCGGCCCCACGGGGTTGCCCTGCGCGCCTTCGGGCGAGATGTACCTCGCCGTCCCGAAGATGAGCCCGGCGGCGGTCGCCACCGACTGCTCGCCCCAGTTGATGCGGGCGATGCCGAAATCGAGCACCTTGACGAAGTCGGGATCCGACCCGCGCCGGACGAGCATCACGTTCTCGGGCTTGAGGTCGCGGTGGACGATCCCCTGAGCGTGGGCCTCGCCCACCGCCTCGCAGAGCTGAAGCGTGATGTGGAGCGCGCGCGGAAGCGGCAGCGCGCCGCCGGCAGCGGCGAGGGCGCTCTGCAGCGAGAGCCCGTCGAGGTACTCCATGACCATGTACAGCGCCCGATCGGGGAGCTGACCGGCGAGGAGCACCTGCACGACGTTCGGGTGCTGGAGCCGGGAGGCGACCTTGGCCTCCCGGGTGAAGCGCGCCACGAGCTGCGGGTTGGCCGAGAGCTCGCGGTGGAGGATTTTGACCGCCACGTCGCGGTCGATGCCGCGCTGGAACGCGCGATAGACGCGCCCCATGGCGCCGACGCCTACCAGCTGCCGGATCTCGATGTGCCCCGAGATCTCCTGACCGAGATATGGGTCCTCCGGCTCTCGCTCGGCCGCGGCGGCGCTCTGGAGCGGGGTGCCGTCCGTCGGACAAAACAGGGCGTCACCAGGGTAGCGGCCACCGCACGCCGCGCACACCTTCGACGGCAGGGCCGACGCCTCGATCACGGTCCACATGCTAGCCGCTTCCCGATAGACGGACGAGCCCCGGGCCTGCATTCCAACGACCGCGCGCGCTTCACACGACGGCGAGCACGGTCGAGCGCCGCGGAACGCGACAACGCTGTCCGCGCTCGCCGTCCGCGTTCCGTCGAGACGCAGAGCTTTCGGTCGTGCGCGCGACCGAGCGACCGCGCACGGTCACGCGCGAGCGCACCGCGAGCGCACATCGCAGCCTGTGGAAATCTTGGCGGAATCGCGCCGAGACGCCCCCGCCCGCTGCCTCTTGCGGGCGGAGGGAAACCCCTCTAAAGCGGGAGGGGGAGGTTGGGTTCCCCCAAGACGTCGTGTCGGAAGTCGAGCTGAACGAACCCGCCGTTGGCGGCTATTCCGTCTCCCTGCCGACGTTCGAGGGGCCCCTCGATCTGCTTCTGCACCTCTGCCAGAAGCACGAGATCGACATCCTCGACATCCCGATCGCGTTCATCACGGAGAAGTACCTCGAGTACCTCGCCGTGATGCAGCTCATGAATCTCGATGTCGCGAGCGAATACCTCGTCATGGCCGCGACGCTCGCGCACATCAAGTCGAAGATGCTGCTGCCGGCGCCGCCGCCGGGTCAGGAGGACGAGGTCGCCGCCGAGGAGGCGGATCCGCGCGAGGCGCTCATCCGTCGCCTGCTCGAGTACCAGAAGTACAAGCAGGCAGCGGAAGAGCTCCAGGCGCGTGGCGTCGCGGGCCGCGACGTCTTCACGCGCGGAGCCCCCATCGAGGAGGCGGTGCACACGGGCCTCCCTCCCCTCGCCCAGGTCCCGCTCTTCGCGCTCGTCGAGGCCTTCCAGAGCGTCCTCGCCAAGAGCAAGGTCAAGCTCTCGCACGACGTCGTCCACGAGCGGATCACGCTCACGGACCGAATCAACGAGCTCGTCGACATCCTGCGCGTCCGCCGCCGCGTCGCCTTCGAGGATCTCTTCGAGGGCCAGCACACGCGCTTCGATCTCGTCATCACGTTCCTCGCGTTGCTCGAGATGACGCGCCTGCGCATGACGCGCCTCTACCAGGCGGACTTCGACTCCACGATCTACGTGGAGTTCACGGCGCAGGTCGGCTCGTCGGAAGAGGAGGCCGCTGGCGCGGAGCAGGCAGCGTCGGCGAACGACGAGACGCAGGCGACGGCGGCCTCGCTCGACACCGACGCGTCCGACGGCGCGTCGGCCCCGACCGACGCGCCCGACGATCTCGCCGCGGACGCGACGTCTCCTCCGTCCGACGAGCCGCCGACCGCCCGCGCCGAGGACGACCTCCCAGAGGACGAGGAAGCCGCCTTCGCGACCGAGCCGCCCGCCACGATCGCGACCGACGCGGGCGCCTTCGACGGCGACGACGAGCTCTCGCTCGCCACCGATCCGCCAACCGCTTTCCCGTCGGACGAAGGCGCCTTCGACGGCGACGACGAGCTCTCGCTCGCCACCGATCCGCCGGCGACCATCGCGTCCGACGAGGTCGCGTTCGACGAGGACGTGCTCGCGAGCGATCGCGCGGCTCTGCTCGAGGACCCGCTCGCCGAGCCGAGCGTGTCCTCGCTCACGTCGCCGCTCCACACGATCCCGTCTCCACCTCCCGAAGAAGGGCTGGCGTCGGACGCGCAGCCGGTCGTCACGAGCGACGCGCCCGACGGGCCGCGCTCGGAAGCGGACGACGCTCCAGCGTCCCACGTGTCGACCATCGCACACGCGAGCGACGAGGAAGCCGCCGACGCAGCCGAGGCCTCGGAGACCGAGCAGGCGGACGCTCTCGCAAGAGACGTGCGCGGAGCGGAAGCCGCAGCGCCGCAGGAAGAAGCGGAGACGCACGCGGCCTCGGCAGAGGATCCTATCGAAGCGACGGGTCAAGCTTCCACCGACGACACCTCCTCGGGCGATAATGCGGAGTCGGCCGACGCGAGCGCAGCGGAAGCGGCCACGCCACCAAGCTCTTCGCCGGCGGCAACCCCCGACTCCCCCAGCTCTTCATCGGATCCCTCGTGACGAAGCGCAAGAAGCCCGCCGCCCGGCCCGCCGCGGATGTCGAGACCGCGCAGGTCTCGGAGGAGGTCGCCGACTCCCCGAGCGACGGCGGCTCCACACGCGACGTGCTCGCGTCGGACGTCCTCGCCCAGGCGATGAGCACGGCGCGCGAGAGCGATCGCGCGATTGTCGCGGAAGCCCCGACGAGCCCGATGGACGACATCGAGGCCACGGTCAACCTCGCGGGCGACATCCTGCACTTCCCGGGCCGCGACGATCTCGAGGAGCCGACGGTCGCCTTCGACGGCGACGAGCTCGACGGGCTCGACGACGTCGTCTCGCAGCGCAAGCATCTGCGCGGCTTGATCGAGGCGCTCGTCTTCGCGAGCGACACGCCCATCAAGCCGAACGACCTCGCGCGGCTCGCCGACACGAAGGTCAACCTCGTCAAGGAGCTCCTCGAGGAGCTCCGGCAGGAGTACAGCACGCGCGGGTTCCACCTCGAGGAGGTCGCCGGCGGATGGGTCTTCCGCACGAGCCCCGAGTACGCGCCCTTCATCCGCGACCTCACGAAGCAGCGCCCGGTCCGCCTCACGCGTGCGCAGGTCGAGACGCTCGCGATCATCGCGTACCGGCAGCCCATCACGCGGCCGGAGATCGACGAGGTCCGTGGCGTCGACAGCGGCCCGGTGCTCAAAGTGCTCCTCGAGCGCGATCTCGTGCGCATCCTCGGCAAGCGCGACGAGCCCGGTCGCCCCATCATCTACGGAACGACGAATCACTTCCTCGAGTTCTTCGGCCTGAAATCGCTCAAGGACCTCCCCACCCTGCGCGAGTTCACGGAGCTCACCGAGGAGTCGCGCGAGATCTACGAAGAGGAGATGGGCGAGCCGCCCGGCCCCATCGCGCCGAAGCAGCCCGAGGAAGCGGGCGCGTCGACCGACACGGCGGACGACGAGACCGAAGAAGAGTCGAGCCGCGAGGTCCGCGAGAGCATGGCCGTCCCCGCGAGCTCCCACGACGAGGTCGACGCCGAGGACGAGGACGCCGAGTCCGCTGACGACGACCACGACGACGACGACGACAGCGACGACGACGACGGCGGCGACGACGACGACAGCGACGACGACGACGACGACGACGACGACAGCGACGACGACGACGACGACGACGACGACAGCGACGACGACGACGACGACGACGACGACGACGACGACGACGACGACGACAGCGACGACGACGAGTGAGCGTTTGGCGCCACTACGCGAAAGGCGCCGACGAGCAAAGCCAGGCTCCGAGCCGCGCCCCCGTGCTCGTGCCGCGCGGAGACCTCGCGGTCAGCGGGACTCTGCCCCCTCTCGAGGCTCTCAGGTCGTGTCGTCCTTCGGATCCGGATAGGCGCTCGCGAGCTTCACGACCTCGTCGCGCAGCTTCTTGTGCGCGACGATCTTCCGGAAGAGCTCCCAGAGCACCGGATCCGCGAGCACCTTCATCGGCGCATCCCCTTTGGCCTTTTTCGGGATCGCCGCCGGCCCGCGCGCGCGAAGCTCCGTCATCTTGTCGACGTACTGCTTGGTGGGAAAAAGGTCGCCCTTCTCCCAGGCGAGCACGGTCGCTTGCTCGACGCCGAGCGCTTGCGCAAGCTCCTTCGCCGTGCACGCGAGCTCCTTCCGGAGCGCCTTGATGTCGTCGGGTGTCACGTCCCGTGCTTTAGCATCCCTCCCGGCGGAGCCGATCCGCTAAGATCGTTCGAGCTTCCTTGCGGCTCACCATTCGGCTCGGCTTCCTGCTCGCCTCTGCGCTCGGGGTCGTCGTCGTGACGTCATGCAGCGACGACGAGCCGCCGGGAGAGTTCTCCGAGCCGAGGGATGGCGGCCTGATGCTGCCCCCGCAGGATGCGCGGCCGAACGATCTCGACTCCGGGCCACCCGTGTCGACGATGCGCATCGCGCACCTCGCGCCCGACCTGGGGCCGATCGACTTCTGCTACCAGAGCGCGCAGAGCGGGACGTTCATCGGTCCGGTCCTCGAGAGCCCCGCCCCGCCGAAGGCGGACGGTGGCTCGAGCTCCAGCCCCGACGAGATCGGTGGGCAGGACGGAGGCTCCGAGTCGGACCTGCACGACGCCGCATCGCGGAACGACGCGCCGGACGCGTCGGCGGCTCGCGACGCAGCGACCGACCCCGCCGACGCCATGTCGCCGGACGACGCCGAAAGACCGGCGACGATCGACGCCGACGCCGGCGTGACGGCGCCGACCGCGGGGAGCTACCGCACGGTCTCGAGGTACCTCGACCTCCAGGCGGTGGGGCCGGTGACGATCGCGATCGTGGAGGCGGGCGCGCGCTCTTGCGCGAACGCGATCGTGCGAGGAAACGTGACCCTCGACCCCGGCAAGCTCACGACGGTGGCGCTCTTCGGACGCAGGACCGACGGCGGGCGCGGGCTCGAGATCGCGTCGTTCACCGACGACCGGTCGACGGCGCCGGACGCGATCCGTGCGCGCGTCATCCACGCGGCGCTGGGGACGGCGACGGTCCCGGGATCCGGGCCGCTGGCCGTGCGCGTCGTCGCCGCGAGGACCACGGTGCTCGCCGACCGCGTCGAGCCGCGAAAGGCGGCGACCCCGTCCGACGCGATCTCGGTCGACAGCCTCGGCTACGTCACCGCCCCGCCCGTTCCCCCGCCGGCGTCGATCGCGATCGGCCCGGCCGCGAACAGCGGGAGCGCGGACGCAGCATTCGACCCGTGGATGAGCCGGCCTCGCGACCTCGACCTCCGAGGCGACTCGCTCCACACCGCGTTCGTGCTCACGGGCGAGCGCGAGGGCTCGTTCGAGGTCCTCTGGTGCGCCGACCGAACGACCGTCGGCGACCAGACGACGTGCCAGATCGTCCGCTGACCGGCACCTCGGCGAGCGTCGTGCTCGACGCGGCGACGTCAGCCCGCCCCGGCCACCGTCATCTTGGCGACGCGGAACGTCGGCGCCGCCGTCGCCGTACGGAGATCGAGATCGGAGCCGACGGCGTCGATGCGCTTGTAGAGCTCGTCGACGTTCAACGAAATCGTGACCTCGCTCACGGGGAAGGCCAGCTCACCATTTTCGATCCAGAAGCCGGCCGCTCCGCGCGAGAAGTCGCCGGTCACCGCGTTGAAGCCGAAGCCCATCATCTCCGTGACGTAGAGGCCTCGCTTCGTCCCCTTGATGATGGCCTCGTTCGAGTCGGTCCCGGGCTGGAGGATGAAGTTCGTGGTGCTGCACGAGACGCCGGCCGAGCCGCCGCGCGCCGCGTTGCCCGTGCTCTTCCGTCCGAGCTTCCGCGCCGAGTAGCTGTCGCAGAGGTACGTGCGGAGGATGCCCTTCTCGACGACGACGTTCCTACGGCTCGGCAAGCCTTCGCCGTCGTACGGGCGGGAGCCGGGAGCGCGCTTGATGAGCGGGTCGTCGACGATCGTGACGAGCTCGCTCGCGACCTGCGTGCCCTCGCGGCCCACGAGGTAGCTCGACTTCCTCCAGATGCTGCTGCCCATGACACAGCCGGCGAGCATGCCGAGGATCGAGCGCGCAGCGTCGGGATCGAAGATGACCGGAACCTCGCACGTCGGGACGGATCGAGCGCCGAGCTTGCGGAGCGTACGGCGCGCGGCCTCCTCGCCGACGGACTTCGGATCGTCGAGCTCGTCGAGGAAGCGCTTCGCGGTCCAGTGATACCCGCGCCGCTTCTTCCCGCCCTCGTCCTCGGCCACCGGGACCACGCTGAGCGACTGGTACGAGCCCTTGTAGGCTGCACGGAACCCGCTCGAGAGGACGATCGCCGCGCCGCCCGCGGTCCTGCTGAAGGTGGCGCCTTCGCTGTTCGAGATGCGCGGGTCGTAGTCGCGCGCCGCCTGCTCGCCGATCTTCGCCGTGGCGATCGCCTGCGCGGCATCGACGGCGCCGCCCTTCGGATCGAACAGCTCGAGATCGGGCGCGTCCTTCGGATCGAGGAGCGGCTCGTCCGCGGGCCCCGCGAACGGGTCCTCCTGCGAGAGCTCCACCAGCTCGAGCGCGTCGCTGACGAAGCGCTGGATGCCGCCCTCCGTCAGATCGCTCGTGGAGGTCGTCGCGACCCGCTTGCCCTTCATCACGCGGAGCCCGGCGGATCGGTGCGCCGCCTCCTCGACCAACTCCGGTTTGCCCAGACGAACGCGAGCCGACAGCTCGGCGCCGGAGCGCAGCAAGCACTCGGCGACGGTCGCGCCACCCTTCATGGCCATACCGACGATTCGATCCCCGAGCTCGAGGAGCTCTGCGAGCTCGGCGTCCGCGCGTGAAGTCATCGTGCGCGAGCCTAGCACAGTACGCGTGGGGGCCTGGCGAAGGCTCGTACGGGCGGACGAGCCGCAGCCATGCTCTTACGCAGCAGAAAGAGCTCTGCACTCGGAGCGGCCCTGGTGTCGCAGCGTGAAGAGGCTCCAGGCTCCAGGCTCCGGGCTCCAGTGGGGCTCCAGGGAATCGAGGCTCCAGGTTGGAGCGATCGTCGAGCTCGGCTGCGCCATCGTGCGCGCTCGACGGTCGGGCGTGCGGATGCCACTCGCATCGCGTCGACGCCGCATCGCTCGCACGGCTGGGTCGGGAACGGGAACGGGAGCAGACGGGCGCGCTGGAGCTCGGCCCTGGAGCCTCCTTGGCTCGAGCCCAACCGGAGCCTGGAGCCCGGAGCCTGGAGCCTTTCTCAGCCCCCCAGATTCGCGAGGAACTCGGCGATCAGCGGAAGCGGCAACACCCTCTGCGCGATGCCGGCTCGTACGGCTGCGCCTGGCATGCCATAGACCACCGCCGTCTCCTGCGACTCCGCGATGACGATGCCGCCCGCATCACGGATCGCACGCGCGCCCTCGACGCCGTCGTCGCCCATGCCGGTGAGGATCACGCCGACCGCTCGCGGGCCCGCCGCGGCGGCGACGCTCTTGAGGAGGCGATCGGCGCTCGGCACGTAGCGGTCTTCCGGCTTCGGTGCCGTGACCGCGATGCGGAGCTCGACGCCGTTCTGGACGACCTCCATGCACTGGCGGCCGGGGCACACGAAGCCGGTGCACTTCGCGAGGCGATCGCCGTCTGCGCCCTCGGCGGTGCGCACCGGCCCCTTCTTGTCGAGGCGCTCGGCGAACGTGCGCGTGAACTTGTCGGGCATGTGCTGCGCGACGACGAAGCCGGCCGTGGTCGTCGGCGGGATCTTCGAGAAGATCTCGAGCAGCGCGCTGGGGCCGCCGGTCGAGCTCGCGATCGCGACGACCTGCTTCGGCGGGATGTACGCACCGGCCGCGCGCATCGAGGTCGAGTCGGGGAAGCTCGCTCGGTCGCTGAAGCTGGGTCTTCGCGAGATCGGCGCGTTCGGGAAGCTCGCGCGGAGCTGCCGGACGAGGAGGACCTTCTCGAGGATCTGCTCGCGGAGATCGGTCGCGTCGGGCGCGATCTGGGCGGTGGGCTTGGCGACGAAGTCGAGGGCGCCGAGCTCGAGCGCCTTGAAGACGTTCTCCTTCTGCGAGTAGCTCGAGACGACGATGACCGGCGTCGGCTGCTTCGACATCAGGATGCGCAGGAACGTGAAGCCGTCCATGCGCGGCATCTCGAGATCGAGCGTGATGACGTCGGGCTTCAGCAGCGTCGCGAGGCGGAGGGCTTCTTCCCCGTCGGCCGCCTTGCCGACGACCTCGACCTCGTTCGGGTAGGCGGCGAACACCTCCGCGATGTTCCGCCGGTTGTACGCGGAGTCGTCCACGACGAGGAGCCGAATGGGACGTCGGTTTCCTTCCATCGCGGTCATTTCGCGCTCACCGTCGCCGGTTTCCGGTATACGAGGTCTTCTTTCAAATGTAACAGCTCGAACGCCGTCGACACATTCAACAGCGACTCGGCGTGGCCGAGCAAGAGTACCCCGCCCGGCACGAGTCGTTCGTAGAACATCTCGATGACGCGCCGCCGCGCGGCGGCGTCGAAGTAGAGGACCACGTTCCGGCAGAAGATCACGTCGCACCGACCGACGAGGTGCGTGCGCTCCTCGTCGAGCAGGTTCATCTGCGCGAAGTGACAGAGGGCGCGCACGGCCGGCGCGACGCTGTAGAGCGTGCCCGACGTCCCGGACGTCGACTCGCTCGGAACCGGGACGAACCACTTCTCCTTCGCCTCGTCCGGCGTCGCTCGGAAGGACGCCGGGCCGTAGACGCCGCGACGTGCGGCGGCGATGCACTTCTTCGACAGGTCGGAGCCGTACACGCGGATTTCCCAGCTCGAGTCGAAGAGCCCGGACTCGAGGATGAGCATCGCGATCGTGTAGGCCTCCTCGCCCGTCGAGCAGCCCGCGCTCCAGACCTGGATCCGTCGCCGGCTCTTCTGCGCGAGCATCGGGAGGATCTCGTCCTTGAACGCGCGGAGCTGGTAGTCCTCGCGGAAGAAGTACGTCTCGTGCGTGGTCAAGAGGTCGCCGGCCTCGTCCCACTCCTCGGCGCCGAGCGGGCTGTACTTGAGGAGCTGGTAGTAGTCGGAGAACGAGGAGAGGCCGTGCACGCTCAGGCGCTCGCGCAGGCGGCGCTCGAGCGAAGAGCGCGACTCCGGGCCGAACCAGAGGCCGAGGCGTTCGCTGACGAGGTCGCGCAAGAGCCGGTACTCGTCGGCGCGGAGCTGGGGCTCGCCGAGGCGCGAGCCGTCGCCCCGGAGCGACGAGTGCCCGAAGGGCCTGAAACCGAACGGCGGCTTCCCCTGGCTCATCGTCGATCCGAAGGCGTCGCGAGCGGGCGCGACGCGAGCGCCTGCATGATCGCGCCGCGGACGTCGGCGCTGCGCTCGCGATCGAGACGCGTGCGGAGGATGCCCTCGGCCTCCTCCCGCACCGGCCGGAGCTGACCGAGGAGCTCGGCTGCGTACTTCCGAACCGACTCCGCCCGATGCTCGAGCGCGGACGAGAGCGCAGTGAGCGCGCGGTCGTCGGCGCGCTTCGCGATCTCTCCGAGCGCGAGCTTGACGACCTCGTGGTCCGGATGGTCGGTGGCGTTCATGAGCGCCTCGACGTTGCCCTCGAGGCCGACGCCGCCCACGACCTCGACGGCCGCGGCGGCGACCGACGCCTCGTGCGAGCGCAAGAGCGGGCGCGCCGCGGCGAAGGCGCGCTCGGGATCGGCGTCCTTCAGCGCGCGGAGCACCGTGCCGAGACGCATCGGATCGCGCGTCGTCGCCGCGAGCGAGGCGAGCTCTTCGGCGCGCCCGAGGCGTCCGAGCGCGCGGATCGCCGCGAGCGCGACGACCGCCTCCTCGTCCGCGAGAGAGACGCTCACGGCCTCGGCGGCTTCTTCTCCACCGATCGCGGCGAGCGCCTCGATGGCGGCGCGACGGACCACCGCCTCGCGATGCGTGAGCGCGCTCGCGAGGAAATCGACGTCCTCCGGTGAAGACTCGCCCGCGCGTGCGAGCGCCTCGAGGATGATCGCGGCCGTCAGCGCGTCGTCGCCTCGCGGGTCGACGTCGACGATCATCGCGCGGGCGGGCTTCGGATGGCGCGCGGCGATCGCGAGCAGCGCGCCGTGTGCGGCCGACGCGACCTTCGGATCACGGCTGCGCGTGTGGCGCGCGACAGGCGCGAGATCGGCTTCGACGCCGACGATGGCGAGGCTCTTGAGCGCGGGTGCGACGACCTCGGGCGACGGATCGTCGAGGGCTTCGCGCACCGCCGCGAGCGGCTCGGGCTCGGAGGACGCGAGCGCGGGGAGCATCGAGATCGTCGCTCCGCGGAGCGACGGCGCCGCGCTCCGCCCGGCGACGAGCAGCGGCGCGACGGCGTCCTGTCCGTAGAGTCGAAGCGCGGCCTCCGCGCGGTCGGCCACGTCGTCGTCGCCGAGCGCGTCGGCGATGAGCGAGACGTCGTCCGGATCGCGCACGAGGCCGAGCGCGAGGATCGCCGAGCCGCGCGCGACCGGATCGCTCGCGTCCTTCGCGAGCGCGCGGAGCCTCGCCTTCGCGGCGCTCGACGCACGGAGCGCGTTCACCGCGACCAGCGTGCGCTCCTCCTCGAACCACACCTCCTCGAGCGAGCGGCCGAGCGCCACCGTCGCGTCGCGCGCGAGCGAGGGGTTCGGGTCCGCGACCGCCTCCGCGAGCGCGAGCAGCGCTCGCGGAGCGACGTCTCCGGCGGCCGCGGTGAGCGCGCTCCGACGGAGGAGCGGATCGGCGAGCAGCGGCTCGAGGCTCGACCAGGGCACGCGCGCTTCGAGCGCGCGCAGCGACTCGAGCGCGGCGACGCGCACGGACGTGTGAGGGCTACCGAGGAGCGTCGTCAGCGTGCTCGTCGCGATGTCGCGAGCCTCCTCGCCCGCGAGGTGCGCCCTGCCGAGCGCCTCCGCCACCGCCGTGACCACGTTGACGTCCGGATCGGAAGCGGCGGCGACGAGCGTCCTCATCCCGGCGAGCGTCGGCGCGCCCGCGAGCACCTCGACCGCGAGCTTGCGTCCGTCGGCGTCGAGCCGCCCGAGCGCGTCGATGGCGCCGGGCACGGCGTCGGGACCGATCGCGACGAGCGCCTCGACGGCCGCGTTGCGGAGCCCGATGTTGTCGTGCTCGGCGAGCGCGCGAGCGACCGCGAACACGACGGCCGTTCGCGGCTCGACCTTCGCCGCGACCGCGGCCGCCTCCTTGCGGACGCGCCAATCGTCGTCGCCGAGCGCGCGGAGGAGCAGGTCGCACGACTCCGGCGCGGGGAGCCCCGGGATCTCCTGCGTCGCCCTCCGCCGGACCTCGGGCTCCGGGTCCTGGAGCCGCGCGCGGACGCCATCCGCCGCGCTCATGGTGCTCCCGGAGGCTCGGCGCTCGTCGCGCCCGAGCTCGGCGCGAGCGCGGCTTGCGCGACGGGACCGAACGATCGCGCGTCGAGGACGAAGACGAGCCGCGAGCCGAGCGTCGTCACGCCTTCGATCCCACGCGCCTCGTCCCCGCTTCCCAGCGGCGGCGCGGGCCGGAGCTCGCCCCCCGCCAGACCGAACACCTCCGTCACGGCGTCGACGACGAGCGCCGCGTAACGCCCACCCGGCGGGGCCGACGGGGCGGCGGGAGGAACCGTACCCGCCGAACCGACCGGCGGGGCGATCGGTGCGCCCGAGGCGGCCGGGCGGCGCGGGCCGACGTCGAGGACGATCCACTTCGTCTTTCGCGTGACCGCCGCCGGAGGCAGCCCGAACCGCTCGCGCAGATCGATGACGGGCACGACCTCGCCTCGATAGTCGGCCACGCCCTTCACGGTCGCGGGAGCACGCGGCAAGTCGACGAGCGTGAGCGGATTGACGATCTCGCGGACGACCCCGATGCGGACCGCGTACATGACGTCGCCCACGAGGAAGCCGACGAGATCCTTGGACGGGTCGTGCCGGTGTCGGGCCATGATCCGAGATCACTCCACGAAGAGAGGCGCGAGGTCGAGCAGCATGAGGACGGCGCCGTCCGGAGGTCGCCCGATGCCGACGACGTGCAGCGGCTGCTCCGCGCCGAGCACCGTCGGCGGCTCGATCTCCGACTCCGAGAGCCTGTAGACCTGCAGGACCTCGTCCACGAGCAAGCCGATCTCCTCGTCGACGGCGTCGACGAGCAATATGCGGCTCTTCTTGTCCATGGTGAAGGTGGGCGCGAGGCGGAAGCGCCGCTTGAGGTCGAGCACCGTGACGAGGCGCCCGCGCACGCTCATCACGCCGACGACGTCCGGGTCGGCGCGCGGGACCTCCGTGATCGGCAGCGGCTTGAGGATCTCGACGATGGTGCCGATGTCGATCGCGTACGCCTCGTTGCCGAGCATGAACGCGAGGTACTCGGCGCGCTTTCCGATCTCGTCGGCGCGCTGGATCGCGGAGCGGCCTTCGGAGCGTCGCGTGAGCGCCTTCATGCGAGCCCGCCCTCCTTCAGCGCCACGCCGCGCGCCGCCATGCTCTCGCCCGTGCGCGACTCGGCATGCCCGAGCTGCGGGGCGCGCGCCTCGGAGATGACCGGCGAGCGTTCGAGCACCTCGGCGATGAGGGCGGCGGCGTCGAGGACGAGCCCGACGCGCTGATCGCCGAGCTCGGTCGCGCCCGCGAACCCGCGCACCTTCTTGAGCGATTTGCCGAGCGCCTTGATGACGATGTCCTGCTGACCCACGAGCCGATCGACGACGAAGCCGACACGTCGATCCGCGACCGTCGCGATGACGACGTAGCCCTTCGGCCGGCGCGACCCGACGGAGCGCACCTCCGGAGGCGCCGGCGTCTTCGCGTCTTCGTTGAAGTAGACGCCGGCGCGGACACCTTCGAGCTGGAACAGCTTCGCCAGGCGCGCGATGGGCAGCGTCTGTCCGCGCTGCGTCATCACCTCGCGCCCCTCGAACGTGCGCACGAGGCTCTCGTCGAAGACGATGGCCTCCTCGATGCTCGCGAGCGGCATGCAGAAGGTGCGCCCCGCCACCTCGACGATCAGCACGCTGATGATCGCGAGCGTGATCGGCAGCGTGATCGTCATCTTCGTGCCGATGCCGACCTCGCTGGTGATGTCGACGACACCGCCGAGCTTGGCGATGTTCGTCTGGACGATGTCCATGCCGACGCCCCGCCCGGAGAGGCTCGTCGCCTCGTCCCGCGTCGTGAAGCCGGGCTGGAAGACGAGGCCGAGCACGTCCTTCGCGCTCATCTCGCGCGCCTCGGCCTCGGTGACGAGCCCGCGCCGGAGGGCGGCGGCGAGGATCACGGCGGGATCCATGCCCTTCCCGTCGTCCTCCACCTCGATGACGACGTGGTTGCCCTTCTGGAAGGCGTTGAGGGCGATCGTCCCGACGGGAGGCTTGCCCACGCGCATCCGCTCGTCGCGATCCTCGATGCCGTGATCGATCGCGTTGCGGATCATGTGCATGAGCGGGTCGCTGAGCTCCTCGACGAGGAGCTTGTCGATCTCCGTCTCCGCTCCGGTGACGACCAGGTTCACCTGCTTGTCGTGCTCGCGCGAGATCTGTCGGACGATGCGCGCGAGCTTGTCGAACACCTGCCCGAGCGGGACCATGCGCACCTCGAGGATCCCGTTCTGCATCTGGGCGAGGTGCCGCTCGAAGGAGCGGTGCAGGCGGTTCAGGCTCGTGGCGAGCTCGCGCAGCTCGAGGTCGTTCCGCACGCGCTCGCTCAGCCGAGCCAGCGCGGAGCGCACGATCGCGAGCTCGCCGACGATGTTCATCAGGTGATCGAGCTTCCGGATGTCGACGCGGACCGTCTGCGTGACGCTCCGGAGCGTCAGCTCGCGTGGCTGCTGATCACGGGCACCCGCGGGCCCCTGCAAGCCCGCCTGCGGCGGAATCGACGGCGTGTGCGCCGGCGGCGCGAACGACGGCGTCGCGCCGTCCGCCGGGGGCGGCGGAGGCCGCGACGTCTGGACGTCGGAGGCGAGATCGCCCGTGTCCATCGTCTCGGCGCCGATCGGCGGAGCGACGGACGGCAGGCGCTGCGGCGGCATCTCCGACGCGGTCGGCCGCGGCGGAGGGATGCTCTGCTTCAGAGGAGGCGCGGCGTCCCTCCGACGGACCTCCTCGATCGTGACGTTCGGACCGGCCACGGCGGCGCCGAGCGTCGAGAGGCCGGCGCGGCTCGCGACGAGGATCTCGAGCTCGACGCTCTCGGCGTCGCCGCCTTCGCCCGTCGGAAGGAACGTGATGATCTCGCCGTGCGGCCGCGTCTTCGCCTTCAGCTCGTCGAGCGCGGAGTCGATCGTCGCGAGCTGGAACTGCACGCGCATGCGGTACAGCGAAAGGCCGGCCTGGAGGTTCGTCCGGAGGCGGTGCTCCTCGTACTCCGTGAGGACGGCGAGGAGCCCCGGATCGAGCTCGTATTGCGCGATGACGCTCCCGCCCCCGCCGCCCTTCTGCTGCGCGACCTGTCCGAGCGCCGCGAGGAGCGCCTTCACCTCCGCGGCGGGCTCCGGACCGTCGCCCTTGACCGCGGTGAGGATGCGACCGTAGAGGTCGACGGACTGGAACAACAGATCGAGCACCTGCGGCGTGAGCTCGATGCGCCCGAGCCTCAAGTCGTCGAGGAGGTTCTCGAGCTCGTGCGAGAGGCCGGACATCATCGCGGCGCCGAACAGGCCCGAGAGCCCCTTCAGCGTGTGCACCGCGCGGAAGACGTCGTTGACGAGCTCCGCGTCGCTCCCGCCACGCCGGCAGACGTCGTCGAGCGCGAGGAGGTCTCGGCTCAGGCCGTCGATGATCTCCTGCGCCTCGGAGAAGAACTCCTCGCGCGCCTTGTCGCCGTCGCTCCCGCCGCGACCGCCGGAGTGCTCAGCCATTCCTTCGGCCCACGGGAGCAGAACCGTCCGCCAGAGCAGGCGTCGTGCTCGCCCGTGCCGGCGGCGACAACAGGAGCTGCTCGCAGGTCCCGCGGAGCAGCTCCGGCGTGAACGGCTTCGGCACGTACGCGTCGGCTCCGAGCTTCTTGCCGCGCTCGACATCGCGCTCGGTGGCCTGCGTCGAGATGATGACGAGCGGCGTGGAGCGATACTGCTCCGACCGCCGGATGAAGTGGATCAGCTCGAGGCCGTTCACGTCCGGCATGTTGATGTCGGTGATGATGAGGTCGAAGCGCGTTCGCGGCAGCAGCCGCATCGCGTCGAACCCGCTCTGCGCCTCCGCAACCTCGACGGGCCCCACGACACTCGAGAACGCCGGGTCTTCGAGGATGGCCCGCACCAACGACCGCGTCGACGACGAGTCTTCGACCACGAGGATGCGGCGCACGGGACGAGTCTAACAGGCTCCAGGCTCCAGGCTCCAGACCTCGAGGCTCCAGGCTCCAGACGTCGAGGCTCCAGGCTCCAGGCTCCAGACCTCGAGGCTCCAGGCTCCAGGCTCCAGGCTCCAGTTGGGCAACGCCAGGACAACGCTTCGGAGCCGATCTCATCGAGCCGCGCAATCTGTCATCGAGCCGAGCCCCATCGCAGCCGTCGATGACCTCCGCGCCGGAGCCGAGCCCCAATCGCAACCGTCGATGACCTCCACGCCGAGCCGAGCCCAATTGCAGCCGTCGATGACTCCAAGCCGAGCCGAGCCCAATTGCAACCGTCGATGACTCCGAGCCGAGCCGAGCCCAGTTGCAGCTGTCGATGACCTCCAAGCCGGAGCCGAGCCCAATCGCAACCGTCGATGACTCCAAGCCGAGCCGAGCCCCAATTGCAGCCGTCGATGACCTCCAAGCCGAGGCCGAGCCCAGTTGCAGCCGTCGATGACCTCCACGCCGGAGCCGAGCCCCAATCGCAACCGTCGATGACCTCCACGCCGAGCCGGAGCCCAATTGCAGCCGTCGATGACCTCCAAGCCGAGCCGAGCCCAATCGCAACCGTCGATGACTCCAAGCCGAGCCGAGCCCAGTTGCAGCCGTCGATCACCTCCAAGCCGGAGCCGAGCCCCAGTCGCAGCCGTCGATGACTCCAAGCCGAGCCGAGCCCAGTTGCAGCCGTCGATCACCTCCAAGCCGGAGCCGAGCCCCAATCGCAACCGTCGATGACCTCCACGCCGAGCCGAGCCCAATTGCAGCCGTCGATGACCTCAGAGCGAGAAACGACCGCTCGCGTGGGAGAGACGCACCAGAGCACATCCCTGGAGCCTGGAGCCTGGAGCCTCATGATCGCGTAGACTCCTCCCGTGCCCGATCCCTCGCCCAAAGGCTCGCCTGAAGGGCCGCGCCAAGACGAGCTTCCGCCGCCGAAGACGGCGGCCGCGCTCGTCATCGGCAACGAGCTCCTCAGCGGCAAGGTCGAGGAGGCCAACGTGCACATGCTCGCGCGCGCGCTTCGCGGCGTGGGGATCGAGCTTCGCCGCGTCGTCATGGTCCCGGACGACGTGGACGTCATCGCTCGCGACGTGCGTGAGCTCGCGGCGTCGCACGACTGGCTCTTCACGTCGGGCGGAGTCGGGCCGACGCACGACGACGTCACGGTGGTGGGCGTCGCAAAAGCGTTCGGCGTCCGTGTCGTGCAGGATCCGATGCTCGCGAAGATGCTGCGCGACCACTACCAGGAGCGCTGCACCGAGGGGCATCTCCAGATGGCGCTCGTCCCGGAGGGCGCCGTCGTCGAGACGCACGAGCGCGTCCGCTGGCCGACGATCCGTTACGCGAACACTTGGCTGATGCCGGGCGTGCCCGAGATCTTCCGGATGAAGCTCGAGGCCGTCATCGACAAGCTCGGCGGCGGCGTCGGCTTCGTCTCGCGCGCCGTGTTCACGAAGATGGACGAAGGCGACTTGAAGGCGCTGCTCGACGAGATCGTCGCGCGCTTCCCGGACGTCGGCGTGGGCTCGTACCCGAAGTGGCAGGACCCGACGTACAAGACGAAGCTCACGTTCGACGGCCGCGATCCCGCGCGTGTCGACGCGGCACGCGACGCCTTCATCGCGCTGCTCCCGGAAGGAGAGCCGCAGCGCGTGGAGTGAGCCGTCGCTCGCGCAGCTCACGCAGCCGGAGACACGCTCGGCGGCGGCTCGGGCGGCGGAGCGGGAGGCGGCGGCGAGAGCTTCGCGGCCAGCTCTCCGACGACCTTCGCGCGCCGGTCGAGCCAGCGGGCGGCGGACGTGAGGACGTCCTGCGCGACCACGAGGGCGCGCGCCGTGCGGCTCGTCAGCGCGTCGAAGATGGCGTCGACCGTCGACCTCTTCGGACCAGCGCCATCACTCCGACGCTCGGCCCCTTCGTTCTTGTGCTCGCTCATGGGAGGCTCCGTAACGCGTTGCGTCACTCACGAGTATGCGTCCTGAATGCAACGCGTCAAGGTCGCCTGGAGCATCGCGGCACATCGAGAGCGCGGCGTCAGCTCCCGAGGAAGCACCGGAAGTGCTCGTCCGCCTCGGCGAGGATGCGCGGGATCGAGGTGACGAGCTCGTGGCCGTCGTCCACCTCGACGAGGCGGACGTGACGCTTGCCCGCCGCCCAAGCGCGCGAGAGCTCGATGTCGACCACGTCGTCGCGCGTGCCGTGCACGATGCACGTCGGGACGCGCACGTCCGGCCATGGCCCGAGCTCGGCATCGATGCGCGCGAGCTCTTCGACGAACCGGAAGTGGACGCGGCTCTTGCGGCGGAGCGCGTAGTCGTCCACCTCGAGGAAGCCGTCGCGCTGCCACGCTTGCCAGGCGGCCTTCCCGATGCGCCCTTCCCAGCGGCTCGCGAGCTCAAACGCCGGCGCCATCAAGAAAACGGACGCGACGCGCGGATCCGCCTCCGCGACACGGCACGCGGTCAGGCCGCCCAGGCTGGAGCCGACGAGGACGGCGCGCGCACGCGGGCCGCCCGCGGCGTCGATGGCCTCGATCACGCGCGCCGTCATCGCGGAGAAGAGCAGATGCTCGAACGACGGAACGCGAAGGTCCAAGACCTGCAGCGAGACGCCGTGACGCTCCGCCCACGCGGCGAAGGCCTTCGCCTTCGTGCTCGAGGGTCCAGACGCGAAGCCGTGAAGATAGAGGAAGATCGGGCCCGCCCGGGCGCTGTCCTGGCTCATGGCGTCACTCCTTCGGCGAGGAGCAGAGTGCGCATGCCGCAGCCCCGTACATGTGGATCGGGCCGGGTCCAAGCCCGGGGATCGGGGCGGAAGTGCGGGAAAACCCTCATGGCTCGGTCCTCGGCCCGGCGTCGGTCGGTGGATGTGGGTGCGGCGTGAGTGGGCGTTGCTTTCCCTCGCCGCAGCTCGCTACACTTTCCACCCGACGACGATCTGAAGTCCCCGCGAGCTCGCGCTCCTGGCGGCATCGTGCCCCCCCATGTGGAAGCTGGTCATCGAGGACGACGAAGGTAAGCGCACGGTCGTCCCGCTGTCGCGCGATGACTACACCATCGGCCGACAGGAGGGGAACACGATACGGCTGACGGAGCGCAACGTCTCGCGCACCCACGGACGTGTTCGTCGCAAGAAGGTCAACGGCTCCGGGAGCGTCTTCGTCGTCGAGGATTTACGCAGCTACAACGGCGTCTTCGTCAACGGCCTCCGGGTCGCCCACTCCCAGGAGCTCCAGCACGGCGACCTCATCCAGATCGGCGACTACCGGATCCTCCTCCAGGACGACTCGATCGTCGAGGCCGAGAACGCCCAGACCGCGATCGATCCCAGCGACACCAAGGCGACGATCCCGATCGCCCCGAGCTACCGCGGCCAGACGCTCACCGAGCGGCCGAACCGCCTCGTCATGCTCGTCGGGCCGACGCCCGGTGTGGAGTACCCGCTCGATCGCGAGCGGATGACCATCGGTCGCGCCGAGGACGCGACCATCTCGGTCAACCACAACTCGGTGTCGCGCCTGCACTGCGAGGTGCACGCGCTCGGCGACGGCCGCTTCGAGATCGTCGACAAGGGGTCGTCCAACGGCGTCCGCGTCAACGGCGTCGAGCTCAAACGCAGCATCATCGAGGCCGGCGACGTCATCGAGCTCGGCGACGTCCGGTTCAAGTTCGTCGGCGCGGGCCAGATCTTCGTCCCGGGCCCCAACGAGAGCCAGCAGCTCACGGCCATCGGCGATCGCGAGGCAGACCTCGTCGACGTCGGGAAGAAGGGCTTCGGAAGCGGCTACATCCTTCCCATCGTCGGCGCAGGCGTCGTCGGCGCCGCGATCATCCTGGCGATCGCCTTCTTCCTGAAGGAGAAGGCCGCGGAGCAAGCCGATTCGTCGATCCAGACGACCGGAGATGCCGAGCTCGCGATGCTCGCCGAGGCGAAGAAGGCGTGTACGCCCGACGAGTGCGAGCAGGCGCGCAACGCCCTCGCGACGATCCCCGAGGGCTCTCCCTGGCGCGAGCACGAGGACTACCGGTTCATCATCCGGACGTGGGCGGAGTCTTCGATCAAGAAGGCCAGCCTCGATCCGAACCTCGCGACCCGTCGCGCGCTCCTCCAGAACGTCATCTCCGACGGGCGGGTCGACGAAGCGCTCAGGCAGCAGGCGCGCGAGATGCTCGAAGCCGCGGTCGCGCCGACGCCGACCCCGTCGGAGCTCCCGACGGCGCCCACCGCCAAGGAGCCGAAGCCCACGGCGGTCTACACGCCTCCGCCCGCACCGGCGCCGACCCGGACGACCCCGACGTCCCATACGACGGTGACCAACGCGACGACGACGGCGGCGCCCACGTCGACCTCCGCGCCGGCGTCCAAGGCCTCCTCGGCGAGCACGCTCGAGCGGGCCACACAAGCGGGCCTCCGTGGCGAGTTCGCCGTGGTCCGCCAGCTCCTCGAGCCGAAGGTCCGTTCGGGTCACGGCACGTACGACGAGGTCCGGCTCGTCCGTGAGGCCTGCAAGGCGATGCAGGACCGCGCCTGCGTCGAGGACATCAAGGCGCGCTACGACAGCATCAAGTGAACGCGCGCGCGAAGCTCGCGCCCGCGAACACGTCGCCGACGAGCTGAAGCAAGAGGTCGGCCTCCGCGCGCGAGAAGGCGTCGAGATGCGTCGAATCGAGATCGAGCACGGCGCGGAGCTCTCCGCCGACGACGACCGGAACGACGAGCTCGGACCGCGTGCGATCGTCGCACGCGATGTGATCGGGCACGCGCGACACGTCGGGCACGATCTGCACCTCGCGTGTCCGCGCGCACGCTCCGCAGACGCCTCGTGAGAAGTCGATGCGCAAGCAGCCCATCGTGCCCTGATAAGGACCGACCGCGAGCGTCCGCTCGTCGACGCGCCGGTAGAACCCGCACCAGCTCGCCTGCACCATGGTCTCCCAGAGAAGGCACGCGAGCGTGGCCTCGATCGCGACCTCGTCGCGCTCCCCCTCGAGCACGGCACGGATCTGCGGCAGCGCAGCTTCGAGACGAGCGACACGGTCCGCGACGGGCAAGAGCGTCCCACGCGCGACCTCGGGGAGGAGGATGCCTTCGGACATGGCGGCAGCTTACACGAGGGAGGCCTTCGGCCTCCCTCGTGTCCTCAGTCCTCAGTCCTCGGCAAGAGAGGCCTCGGACCTCAGGCCTCGGGCCTCGAAGGAGGCCTCGGGCCTCGACTCGGACTCGGCAATTGCGTGGCTCGACCTCTCCCCTGGTGAGCTCGTCATGCGCAGACTCGCAACACCCGCTCGTAATACGAGGCTCGCCATATGCAGGCTCGCGAGGCGCTGCCAGCGAATCGAAGAAGCAAGGGCCTCCCCGGACGCTCCCGCTGAGGACTGAGGACTGAGGACTGCTTCACGTGTTACGAAAACCGCATGGCACGCGACGGAGGTGGCAGCGGCCGCGGAGGTGGCAGCGGCCGCGGCGAGGGCCGCAACGACGGACGCCCGCAGGATCCCATCGACCAGCTCGAGCGATCGCATCGCCGGCTCCGCGAGGTATGCGACGCGCTCACGGCCGGAGCGCGCGATCGTGACCTCGAGGCGGTCGCCGAGGCATGTGCCTTCTTCTCGCGTCAGGTGCGCCGCCACGAGCAGGACGAGGAGCTGTCGCTCTTCCCGAGGCTCGAGGTCGCGGAGGCACGCGAGACGATCGAACGGCTCCGTCAGGAGCACCGAGCGCACGAAGCGCTCCACGAGCGCCTGGAGCGCGCGATCTCGGGGAAGCCGGCGCGCGACGACGCCGGGGCGTGGTCGGAGATCGAGACGCTCGGCGCGGACATCGCCCGCGCCTACCGCGAGCACATCGAGCTCGAGGAGAGCACGCTCTTTCCGCTCGCACGGCGGACACTCGCCGAGCCGGCCCTCGGCGAGATCCTCGCCGAGATGGCGGCTCGCCGAGACCGGTGATCGCGTGAAACCGCGCGCGAAGCACGAGCGCGCGGCTCAGCGCTTCGCCATGAAGAATCGATAGCCGGCGAAGATCGCCGCGGCGAGGACCAGGAGAACCAGCCAGGGGAACCCCTTCTTCTTCTCCGACTTCGCCAGGTCGGCGCTCGCGTTCGAGACCTTCGCCGCCGCCGACTCCTTCCGAGCCTCGATCTCCGAAGAGCGCTCGGGCTGCTTCGCGGCCTCGGCCTTCGCAGCCTCGGCCTTCGCCTTCGCGGCCTCCTCGGCAGCCTTCGCCTTCGCGGCCTCCTCGGCGGCCTTCGCCTCCTCGGCGGCCTTCGCCTTCGCGGCCTCCTCGGCAGCCTTCGCCTTCGCGGCCTCCTCGGCGGCCTTCGCCTCCTCGGCGGCCTTCGCCTTCGCAGCCTCCTCGGCGGCCTTCGCGGCCTCCTCGGCAGCCTTCGCCTTCGCGGCCTCCTCGGCGGCCTTGGCCTTCGCAGCCTCCTCGGCGGCCTTCGCCTTCGCGGCCTCCTCGGCGGCCTTCGCCTTCGCGGCCTCCTCGGCGGCCTTCGCTTCCTCCGCAGCCTTCGCTGCTTCGGCGGCCTTGGACGCCGCCGGATCGGAAGGCGCCGCCTTGGGCGGTGCCGATCCCGGCCGCGGTGGCGACACGACCGGCTTCGCAAGCGATCCGCTGCTCGGCCTCGGGGCAGGAACCTTCGCCTCGACCGGTCGCGGCTCGGGCGTCTTCGCCTTCACCGGCTCGGGCGTGGGCGTCGCCTTCTTCGGCGCGGCAGCGGCGGTCGCCGCCAATGCCGTCGCGGCCGGCGTCGCAGCCGCCGCCGCGGTCGGCTCTCGGAACGGCCCCGAGCAGATCCAGCGCTCGTGCGTGACGAGCGAGACCTTCGTGTCCCCGACGGTCAGCTCGAACGGCCCCTGCGAGATCTTCCGCGCATCGCCGAAGAGCGGAATCTCGACGCGACGATCGTTCGTGCCGTCGATCTTCCTCGCGATGTCCTCCAAGTACGACTTGTACTTCTCGGACGCGGCGACCAGCGTCGAGAGCTCCTTCTCGAACGCCTCGAGATCGACGTCCTGGGTGCCGGTTCCGTCCGCCGCCGCTCGCGGCAGCGCCGCCGCGAGCTCGAGCGCGACCTCCGTGACCCGGTCCTTGGAGAGCGACCGCAGCAGCCGATCGACCAGGTTGTCGAGCACGCGCTCGATCGCTGCATTGTCGGCACGCTCGCCGAGCATGGCGCCGACCGCGGCGACGAGATCCCCCTCGATGCGGATGGGGGCCTCGGTGCCGCCTTCGGCGATGTAATAGAAGCTGCTCGTCACGCGATCGGCGCCGACGGTGTGCACGCGGATGCCCAGCTCGATCAGCTTCTGCGTGAGCCTCGACGAGACCGCGACGAGAGGACTCTTGAGCGCAGCTTGATGCGTGAGCGGCATCCTCGCCGGGGGGATTTGCTCGTCCGGCATCACGATCTTCGTCTCGCGACGGACCTGTTCGGTCAGGGCGTCACGGGCGACGACCGAGACCTCGTGCGACCACCCAAGGACTCCCTTGGGGATCATCCACCCAGCGGCGGGACCGAGATGCGCGACGAGCCTCGCGCGCTCGTCCTCCCCCACGAACAGCATGCCGGGGAGAGCAAGAGGTAGGCTCGCCATGAAGTCGCCCGAGGCTACCATGGAACGCACATCGACTGGCAACTCCGGAGTGCGGGGGACTCGTCGGGCCGTCGAACTGCTCGAATTTCACGCAGACGGCGGAATCGAGCGCTCCGGCCCAGCCTCCAAGCACATCAACGCTGTCTCCCCAGCGCGCCGCAGTCTATAAAGATCGCGTGAGGCGCGAGACCATCCAGAGGGTCGCCACCCCGACGGCCATCCTCGTAGGGATTCCCGAGGACCTCGCCATGTTCTGCACCGAGGCCCTCTCCGATGGCGGTCTCCGCGTCCTTCGCGTGGGGCACGTCGCGGCCGCATCCGAGCGGATCCCGGTCGTCATGCCCCAGCTCGTCCTCGTCTCCACCACGTTCCGCCCGGAGGAGCTCGAAGCGATCCAGGACCGCTGCGTCGCCGTCGGGGCAGCCGTCCTCCCCGTCACGCCCGGCGGCGACAAGGCCGCGCTCTTGACCGCGCTCCGAAACGCCGCGAACGACGCGCTCATCAAGGCGCTCCGAGGCGGCTGAGCCCCCGGCGCGGCGCTGCCCCGGCGCGGCGGGGGCAGACGGACCTCGGCGAAGCAGCCGTTTTCGCAGCTTCTTCGGCCGCCGCCAGCTTTTGATGTTACCTTCGACCTGCGATGCCCTCCCAAGAGCGCACGACCTGTCCTGCTTGCGGCGGAGCCGGTGGAGGCCCGTTCGGCCGCGCGGGAAGCGCATGGGACGACGAGAGCTACGTCTGCCCGCGCTGCGAGGGCCGAGGCACGATCGCCATCACCGAGCCGATCTCGCAGCGGCCGGGCCTCGTGAAGGCCGGCCTCACGGCAGCGGACGCGGCGGCCGCGACGAAGCGGAAGGCGACGGGCTGAGACCGGGTCAGGCCTCAGGCCTCAGCTCGAAGCGATTGGAAGTCTGGAGCCTCGGCGCCAGATGCCCGAGCGCACTGCTGGAGCCTGGAGCCTGGAGCCTGGAGCCTGGAGCCTGATGTTCTTGCGAGCCGCGGGCTGCCGTGGCAAGGCGCGCCCCCGAGCCCATGAGCGACCGCCCCATCATCGTCGCGATGCACGCGCGGTCCGGCGTCGTCGCGCTCAACGTGGTGACGGCAGCGCTCGATGCGGATGCGCGGACGGCCGGCCTCGACGTCCGATTCGTCAAGGACGCGGACGCGATGGTCGGCGAGCTTCGCGACGCGGCCGCGGCGGGGCGGCGTGCGGTCGCGCTCTGGTCGTTCTACTCGCCGGATTTCGAAGCCGCCGCTGCCGACCTCCGGCGCGTGAAGGCGGCCGGCGTGGAGGCACTGCACGTCGCGGGCGGCGTGCACGCGACGGCCGAGCCGCTCGCGACCCTGAGGGCGGGCTTCGACCTCGTCGCGATCGGCGAAGGCGAGACCACGATCGTCGCGATCGTCGACGCCGTCCTTCGCGGTGACGACCCGCGCCGGCTCCGCGGCACGGCGCACCTCGACGGCGGGCGCCTCGTCTCGCACGGCCCCGGCGAGCGTGCGCCTCTCGATGCGTTTCCTCCCTTCAACGCGCGCTATCGGAAGTGGAACGCGATCGAGATCACGCGCGGCTGCGTCTACGCGTGCTCGTTCTGCCAGACCCCGTACATGTTCAAGGCGCGCTTCCGGCATCGCAGCATCGCCGACGTGCGCAGCCACATCGATCGGATGCGCGAACAGGGATCGCGCTTCGTCCGCTTCCTCACGCCGACGTCGCTCTCGTACGGCTCGGAGGACACCACGGCCAACCTCGACGCCGTCGACGCGCTGCTCGCGTCCGTCCGCGAAGGCGCGGGCCCGAACGCGAAGATCTACTTCGGCACGTTCCCGTCCGAGATCCGTCCCGAGCACGTGACACCGCGCGCGCTCGAGATCCTCGCGCGCTGGGTCGACAACCGCACGCTCGTCATCGGCGGTCAGTCGGGGTCCGATCGCATCCTCGAGCAGACGCGCCGCGGGCACACGGTCGAGGACGTGATCCGCGCCGTGCGTCTCTCGGTCGAGGCCGGGTTCCGGCCGGACGTCGACTTCATCCTCGGCCTCCCCGGCGAGGAGGAGAGCGACCGCATCCTGTCGATGCAGCTCGCGGAGAAGCTCGTCGCCATGGGAGCGCGCATCCACTCCCATGCGTTCATGCCCCTGCCCGGCACGCCGCTCCGCGACGCCGTCCCCTCGCCGATCGAGCCCGAGACGATGCTCGCGATGGCTCGTCTCGAATCGAAAGGCAACGCCTACGGCCAGTGGCGCCGCCAGCTCGTCACCGCGGAGAGCCTCGTCCGAGCACGCCGCCAGCGCGCTCCGGCGTGATCGTCGTCACGCGGCCCTCGCCTCCCGCGCTCGGGAGTGATCCCCGCCGGGGGACACTGTGGTGACCTCCATCCCCACGTCGTCACCCCGGAGCGCACACACCCTCGCCGCAATCGTGCACCGCAGCCGGAAGAAACGGCGGAAGGAAGCACCATCTCACGACCATCCGACGGCGGCACGCTTCTCGCTCTTCGCACGCCCGAAGTCCGCACAAGGAAGGCGTACCGATGGCGAACGTGGGTCGTTGGCTGTTGATTCTCGGGGCTCTGGCGTTCGGCTGCGACGACGGTGGGCACGACGATCTGCTCGGAGGAGGCGCGCGCAGGCCAGGCGCTCGAGCGAGCGACGACGCGCCGGCGCAGAGCGCCGACGGCGCCGTGAGCGCGAACGTGGGCGCGGAGCCCGGCGATCCGTCGCTCGTCGACGGCAGCGACGGCGCCATGGCTCCGTTGGCGCCGGCCCGCACGAGGAAGATCCGCGACCTGACCGGCCCCGGGACGAGCGCGACGCAGTTCGGCGTCGGAGGCACCGACCTCGGCATCCCCGTCCGCCAGCCCAACGGGAAGATCGCGTACATCTTCGGCGACACGTTCGAGCAGCACGGCGTGGGCGGACCGGGCTGGCGGTCGCCCGTCCTCTTGCGTTCCGAGCCGGGCAACCTCGACGCCGGCATCACGTTCACGAGCGCTGCGGGCGGCCAGTACGCCAAGCAGATCTTGAGCTACCGCCACGACGACCCGAACTACTCGACGTGGCTGCCGTCGGACGCGATCACGATCGGCAACCGCATGTACCTGCACTTCATGGTCAACCAGGGCCTCGGGAACGTGCGCTGGTCGCAGATCGCCTACTCGGACGACAACGGCGAGAACTGGACGCTCAGCAACGCACGCTGGGAAGGCGGCGAGAACGGAGGACTCCGCCAGCTCTGGACGTGGGAGCGCGGCGACGACGGCTACGTCTACGTGCTGTCGACGAGCTTCAAGCGCGCCGACCCGATCCTGTTGCACCGCGTGCCCGAGGACAAGCTGCTCGACAAGAACGCCTACGAGCCCTGGGGCTACAAGGACGGCAAGTGGGCTTGGGGCAACCCGGCCACGGTGGTCCTCACCGGCAAGTTCGGAGAGATGTCGCTGCGCAAGGTCGAGAACAAGTGGGTGCTCTCCTGGTTCAACGCACAGGACTACGACATCACGATCAAGGTCTTCGACAGCCCGACCTCGAACCTCTACGAGGCGAAGACGTACAAGCCGATCAAAGGAACGGCCTGGGGCCTGGAGAGTGACACGCGCGTCGCACAGCTCTACGGCGGATACATCCATCCCGACTCGACGCTGCGCGAGCTCCACCTCATCGTGTCGCAGTGGAACACGCAGACGAACTGGCCTTACCGCGCGATGCAGTTCGTCACCGGCGTGGAGCCCTGACGATCGCGGGCTCGTGGTCGTACGAGCCAGTGTACGAGCACGAGCACGAGCACGAGTTGGGCTCGACTTCCGTGGCGGTGCACTAGGATGGAGCCGTGGATCTCCTCGAGTGCACCGTCATGCCGTACGCGTGGGGATCGCGCACGGCGATTGCCTCGCTGACGGGGCGGCCGACACCGAGCGACGGGCCCGAGGCGGAGATGTGGATGGGCGCGCACCCGCTCGCGCCCTCGGTCGTGGAGCGTGACGGCTCGCGAAGGACGCTCGACGCGATCGTGGCGGGCGATCCGGAGCGCGAGCTCGGCGCGGACGTCGTGCGCGCCTTCGGGCCGCGCCTTCCGTTCCTCCTCAAGGTGCTGGCGGCGGACGAGCCGCTCTCGCTCCAGGCGCACCCGGACGCCGCGCGCGCGCGTGCCGGCTTCGAAGCGGAGGAGCGACGCGGCGTCCCGCTCGACGCGCCCGAGCGGAGCTACAAGGACCCATGGCACAAGCCGGAGCTCTTGTGCGCCCTCGGCCCCTTCGACGCGCTCTCCGGATTCCGCGCGCCCGAGGCGACGCTTCGCCTGTTCGACGCGCTCGCCGTCGCCGAGCTCGACGACGTGCTCGCGCCGCTTCGCCGCTCACCCGACGCGCGTGGGCTCGCGGCGTCGTTCCGCGCCGTCATGACGATGCCGCACGACGCACGCACGCGCGTCGTGGAGGCGACGGTCGCGGCGTGCGCGCGTGGCGGAGGCGACTTCGCGGCCGAGCGCGCGCTGGCGCAGCGGCTCGCGACGCTCTACCCGGGCGACATCGGCGTCGTGAGCGCGCTGTTCCTCGAGCTCGTCCACCTCGAGCCGGGCGAGGCCGTCTACCTCGGCGCGGGAAACCTCCACGCGTACCTGAGCGGCGTGGGCGTCGAGATCATGGCGAGCTCGGACAACGTCCTCCGCGGCGGCCTGACGAAGAAGCACGTCGACGTCCCGGAGCTCCTCTCCGTGCTCGACTTCGGCGGCGGCCCTGCTCGCGTCCTGAGGCCGCGCGCCGTCGACGAGCACGAGTGGGTCTACGACACGCCCGCGCGCGAGTTCCGTCTGTCGAAGATCGAGCTCTCGGGCGAGATCGCGCGTACGCCGCGGGGACCCGAGATCCTCCTCGTCACCGAGGGCTCCGCGTCGATGTCCGCCGGCGATGCCCCGCGCAGCCTCGCGATCGAGCGCGGCCGTTCCGTCTTCGTGCCCGCCAGCACGCGACGGTACACGCTGGCGGGGACGGCGACCGTGTACCGAGCGACGACGAACCTCTCGTGACCACGCCGCGGCGTCGATCGCGCCGCGCCGATCTCCGGCGGACGGGTCACGACGTCGGCCCTCGTAGGGGCTCGGGAACTGACGTAGCCTTGCGGCATGGTGTCCGTCCCCTTGCGGAGAGACCCCGAGGCCACCCGCCGGATCATCGGCATCGTCCTCTACGTGCTCGGCATGCTCGTCGGGGGCTTTCTGCTCGTCGCCATGCTCTTCTTCCCCGCGCTGCTCTCGCGGCACGCGGAGGTCGAGGTCGCGGCGCTGTTCCTCGGAGCGCTCTTCGCGCTGCCGATGCTCGTCGTCTACCTCTGGATCCCGTGGATCGTCGACCGCTACGACCCGGAGCCCATCTGGGCGCTCTCGCTGGTGCTCGCGTGGGGCGGCATCGCGGCCTGCGGGTTCTCCGCGCTCGTCAACACGAGCGTGCACGTCCTGGCGGACGGGATCGGCGGCCCGGTGTTCGGCGACTTCATGTCGGCCTGCGTCAGCGCTCCGCTCGTCGAGGAGCTGACGAAGGGGATGGCCGTCTTCTTCATGTACTACTTCTGGCGGCGCCAGTTCGACGGCGTCGTCGACGGCGTCATCTACGCCACGTTCGCGGCGCTCGGATTCGCCGCCGTCGAGAACATCCTCTACTACGGCAACGCGGCGAAGGCGGAGATCCTCCAGAACAAGGAGGGGCTCTTCATCGGCACGTTCTTCGTCCGCGGCATCCTCGCGCCGTGGGGGCACCCGCTCTACACGTCGATGACGGGACTCGGCTTCGGCATCGCGCGCGAGACGAACAAGACGTGGCTGAAGTGGCTCGCGCCGATCGGCGGCTACTTCTTCGCCGTGTTCCTGCACTCGGTCTGGAACACCGCGGCCACGATCTCGGGCGATCTCGTCGCGCTCATGCTCCCCCTCTGGTTCCTCTTCGTCCTCGCGTTCGGCGGGCTCGTCATCTACCTCGTCGTCCGCAAGGGGCGCATCATCCGCGATCACCTCAAGGACGAGGTGCTGATGGGCTACCTCACGCAGTGGGAGCTCGGGCTCGTGACGTCGCCCGTCGCGCGGATCCGCGCGACCTTCTCGTACGGTGGAAGCGCCGGGCGCAAGTTCGTCGACGCGGCCTGCCGGCTCGCGCTCAGCAAGTGGCACACCGGACGCGCCGTGCGCGGACGCAAGCTGACGATCAGCGCGGACATGATCGTGCCGCTCCGGCAGGAGCTCGCGAAGCTCCGCGCCGAGGTCTCGCGCGCGCTCGGGCGCCCCGTCCAGCAGCCGCAGCCGTGGACGCCGGGACAGCCCGTGCCCTGGCAGCAACGACCGCAGGCGCAGCCGCAACCCTATCCGCAGCAGCAGTGGGGGCAGCGGCCGCCGGGCCCGTGGGGCCGCTGAAGCGGCGACCGGCCGCCGACGCGAGGCTCAGCCCGCCTTGCGGCGCTCGCCCGTGATCGCGATGAGCTCGTCGACCGTGCGCGCGATGATCTCCGAGCGGTGGTGCGCCGTCTTGTGCGAGCCGCAGACGGTGACGCGCTCACCCTCGAGCAGCCGCGTGAACGAGAGCACGCGGCGATCCGTCGTGCCGCAGACCACGCACGCGCCCCCCTCGGGAGCAGTCCTTCGATCTCGGGTTCCCAGCCTCATGCCGCGAAGGTGCCTTCCTCGGGCGAGGCCGGCCAAGTTTCGTGCTCCAGCTTGTCGGCCGGGGCCGCCCGTCTCTACGTTCTCTCCGTGTCGTCCGACAAGCGCAGCCTGAAGAGGCGCGATCCGCCGCCGTCCGCGGTGAACAGCGCCGATCCGGTCCGCAACTTCACGATCACGCTCGACCAGCGGATCCGCGCGCTCACGATCGGCGTCCCACCCTGGGCCGCGCGGAAGCGGAAGATCGAGGACGACGCGGAGCGGTTCGTGGACGAGCTCGTGGACCTCCACGACACGCTCGCCGCGAAAGGCTGCTCGGCGGAGGAGATCGACGCCGCCCTCGTCGAGAAGGCGTGCGCGTTCGACCTCGGGAGGATCAACGCGCTCGTCCGCGATCACAATCGCTACTACCCGATCGAGGCCAACCTCCCGATGGACCGCAAGACGGGCTGGTACCTCGCGTACGGACGGCCGTGGGTCCCCGAGGAGCCCTACACCGCCGAGCGCCTCGTGGCCCTCGCGCGCGCCGAGCTCACGCGCCGCGAGAGCGACGAGTAGCCATCGTTCGAAACGAACGACGCGCTGACATAGACTCGTCGCGCGATGCTCGTGGCCGACGTCGACCCGTACCTCCTGCGCGCGATCGGCGCGCTCGTCGGGACGGCGGGCGGGCTCCTCGGAGCGAAAGCCGCCGATGCCCTCCCCCGGCGCTACGGGATCACGCATCCGACGAGAGGCACCGCGAGGTCACGCCGCAACGTGGGGATCGTCCTCGCCTCGACGGCGTGCTCGATCGGCATCGCGCACGTGCTCACGGGAGCCGGCGATCTGTCGATCGCCCACGCCGCGTTCCTCCTCCTTACGAACGGCGCGCTCGCGGCCGCCGTGATCGCCGCGGCCGCGATCGATCTCGAGCACATGATCCTGCCCAACGAGCTCACGCTCGGGGCCGCCGTCCTCGCGCTCGCGACGTCTCCGCTCCGAGCCGTCGGCCTCACGGGCTCCCTGGCCGGGGCCGCCGTCGGCTTCGTCGTGTCGTACCTGCCGTTCGTCCTCTACAAGAAGCTACGCGGCCAGAGCGGGATGGGCCTCGGTGACGCGAAGATGACCATCACCGCCGGCGCGTGGCTCGGCGTGGAAGGCGCCCTCTTCGTCCTCTTCGGGGGCGCGCTCCAGTGCGTCGTCGCCGCCGTCGCCATGCGCGCGCTCGGCCTCCGCTACGAGACGCCGGAGAGCGTGAAGGCAGAGATCGCCGAGCTCCGCGCGCGCGCGGAGGCGGGCGACGAGGAGGCACGGAGCGAGCTCGAAGACGATCCGATGGCGAACGACGCGCCCGACGGAACCCTCGGGATGCGCCTGCCTCTCGGGCCGTTCCTCGCCCTCGCGTCGATCGAGGTGCTCTTCTTCCGGCGGTGGCTCGTCGAGCACGTGCTCGGATGGCTCGCACGATGAGCGACCTGAACGGATGATTCCGCTCGTCGCGATACGCAAGATGTCCACGACGAGCACCTCTCAGGTGTACCCTCGGTCCATCGTGGGGGAAGCCGGGAGGAAACAGGCGTGGCGAAGCCCAGGAACGATCGCAACCATGCTGTGACGAAGTTCTGTCTCGCGATGGAGGAGCACCGCCGGACGGAGGTCGGGCGCGTGCGGACCGCGCGAGAGTTCGTCGCGAACTTCTTCCCCTACGACGACGCAAAGGCGACGGACAAAATCTTCAAGTTGATGCCGAACGAGGTGCGCGGCCCCATCCTGTCGAACTGGGGCATCCGCGGCGCCAAGGCGGCGCTCAGGGACGACGACGAGAAGGTGAAGACCGTCGTCCATGACGCGCTCGTCGCCGGCGACATCGACGAGGCGATCTTCGAGGAAGGCGTCTCCGCGCAGACCCTCATCGACTGGGTCGCGCTCCCCGACTGGTGGTCGTTCTGGCGGCACGGCAAGCTGACCGGCGTCGCGATCCAGAAGGCGCTCGCGACCGCTCGCGAGCTCGAGCTCATCGACGATCGCTGGTTCCTCGCGAACGTTCAGGGCCGCGGCGGAAAGCTCAAAGGCACCGACGTCATCTGCGACACGCTGAGCAAGGACCAGATCGTCGCGTGGATCCGCAAGCTCCACGAGTCCGGCGACGGCTCGCCCGCGGGCCTCGTCGCGGCGCTCGGCTGGGAGACGATCCTCGCCAAGACCGCGCAGGACGCGCTGCTCTTCGCGCTCGACGCGTTCGCCAAGAAGGCCGGGCTCGTCCCGGACGCCGCCGACGCGAAGGACACGAAGGACGCGAAGGACGCCAAGGAGGCGAAGAAGGAGGACGAGCCCACGTCGGCGCGCAGCCCCCACGAGGCACGAACGGTGGCGCCGGCCGCCGGCGCCGAGGAGAGAGAGGGCGACGCGGGGGTGCCGGTGGCGATCCCGGACATCCCGGCGATCGACGTGAGCGACGAAGAGCCCTCGAGCACGAGCGACACGGGCACGTGGAGCTCGAGCGAGAGCCCGAAGCTGGCCGAGGCGCGCGCGAAGATGATGGAGATGCTCGGCGCTCCTCCTCCCAGCGGTCCGGCGCGGAGCGCGGAGCCGTGGGCCCCGTCCGACGTCCCCGAGAAGCCGTCCTCGCTCGAGTGGCCGGCGCCGCCCATCGTCACCAGCGAGGAGCCGAAGGCCGGTCCGCCGCCGCTCCCGACCAAGGGCGCGCCCCCGCCTCGACGCTGAGCGAGACGCCCGCGAGGGCTTGGTGAGCACGGTGAGACGGGGCATCCTTTCGGGGTGCCGCGTCACGTCCTTGCTCCATTCGCGCTCGGGCTTCTCCTCGCTTCACTTCACGGCTGCGGGGACGACGACTCGTCGTCGCCGTCGCCCACGACCACGTGCAAGCCGCCTCCACGCGCCGCCACGGCGGTCACGCTCGTCCCGGCGTTCGGCGACGTGACCTTCGATCAGCCCGTCGAGGTGGTGCAGGGTCCGGACGGGCGCTTCTACGTGGTCGAGCAGAAGGGCTTCGTGAAGGTCGTCCCGCCCGGAGGCGGCGCGCCGACGACGGCGATCGATCTGAGCGACCGCGTCGTCTACGGCGGAGAGGCGGGCCTGCTCGGCATCGCCTTCCATCCACGCTTCGCGGAGAACGGCTGGGTCTACCTCCACTTCGACCGGAAGATCGACGACAAGCCGGGCATCGCGTTCCAGTCCGTCATCGCGCGATACACGAGCACCGACGGAGGCTCGACGTTCGATCCCGCCACCGAGCTCGTCGTCACCAAGGTCGATCACCCGTTCGCCAACCACAACGGCGGCCGCATCTCGTTCGGCCCCGACGGGATGCTCTACTGGGGCCTCGGCGACGGCGGATCGGGCGGCGATCCGCACGGCAACGGACAGAACAAGGACGCGCTGCTCGGCAAGATCCTGCGACTCGACACGAGCCAGGAGCCGTACGGAATCCCGCCGACGAACCCGTTCGCGAACGGCGGCGGCCGGCCGGAGATCTACGCCTACGGCTTCCGGAACCCGTGGAAGCATGCGTTCGATCCCGTCACGGGCGACCTCTGGGTCGGCGACGTCGGCCAGAATCGATTCGAGGAGATCAACCGCGTCGTCCTCGGCGGCAACTACGGCTGGAACATCCGCGAGGGCAAGCACTGCTACCAGACGCCCGAATGCTCGACGGAGGGCCTCATCGATCCCGTCGTGGAGTACTCGCGCTCCGACGGCATCAGCGTCGTCGTCGGCGGCGTCTATCGCGGCACGAAGATCCCGGACCTCGTCGGCAAGCTCGTGTACGGCGACTTCGGGACCGGCAACATCTGGAGCATCGACGGCGCCGGCCAGCAGACCGGGACGCTGCTCACGACGACGAACCTGAAGATCTCGACGTTCGGGCAGGACCGCGACGGAGAGCTCTACGTCGCCGACTACGCGAGCGGGAAGATCCATCAGCTCGCCCCCTCCGACGCGCCTCCGGCCGAGGTCCAGGGATCGAGCCTCGCCTCCACCGGCTGCGTCGATCCGAAGTCTCCGCGGCAGGCGCCCGCCGGCGCGATCGCGTATTCCGTGAACAGCCCGCTCTGGTCCGACGGCGCCGAGAAGGACCGGTGGCTGTTCGTCCCCGAGGGCGCGAAGATCGGAGTCCTCCCCGACGGCGACCTCGAGCTCCCGCCCGGCAGCGTCGCCGTGAAGACGTTCACGGTCGGCGGCAAGATCGTCGAGACGCGCCTGCTCGTGCGCGAGGACGACGGCGGCTGGGCCGGCTACTCGTACGAGTGGAACGACGCGCAGGACGACGCCGTCCTCCTCACGACGAGCAAGACGAAGGACCTCGGCAGCGGCGCGACCTGGACCTACCCCTCCCGGAGCGACTGCTTCACGTGCCACACCGCATCCGCCGGTTTCTCGCTCGGCATCGAGGCGCGCCAGCTCGACGGCGCCGCGCTCGACCGCCTCGCGCCGATGCTCGAGCCGCCGATCGCGAAGGAGGCGTTCCCTCCCCTGCGCGCCGCGGACACGCCGGGCGCATCGAACGAGGAGCGCGCGCGCGGCTACCTCCACGCGAACTGCTCCGGCTGCCACCGCGAAGGCGCGGGCGCGGGCGCCGCGATGTTCGATCTGCGCATCGATCGCTCGTTCGCCGACACGCGCACGTGCAACGCCGTCCCGCAGGCGGGCGATCTCGGCGTGCCCGACGCGAGGCTCATCGTGCCCGGCGACCCGTCGCGATCGATCCTCGTGCTGCGCATGCGCGCGCTCGACGACAATCGCATGCCTCGCCTCGGATCGCGCGTGGTCGACGAGGCCGGCGTCGCGGCGGTCGAGGCGTGGATACGCGACCTTCCGGGCTGCCCCTGACGGCGGCGGCCCGGCCCGCCTTCGGACGAGGGACGGAGCCGGGCCGCGAGAAGAGCGCTCGGAGAGCGCGTCGTTCGTCAGCCGAAGACGATGCCCTGCGCGAGCGGCAGGTCGCGCGAGTAGTTCACGGTGTTGGTCGCGCGACGCATGTAGTTGCGCCACGCGTCCGAGCCCGACTCGCGGCCGCCGCCGGTCTCCTTCTCGCCGCCGAACGCGCCGCCGATCTCGGCGCCGCTCGGCCCGATGTTGACGTTCGCGATCCCGCAGTCGCTCCCCTCGGGCGAGAGGAAGCGCTCGGCCTCGCGCAGGTCGTTCGTGAAGATGCACGACGAGAGACCCTGCGGGACGTCGTTGTGCATCGCGATCGCCTCGTCGAGGTCGCGGTAGGTCAAGACGTAGAGGATCGGCGCGAACGTCTCCTCCTTCACGACGTCCGTCTGCGACGGCATCCGGACGATCGCCGGCTTCACGTAGAAGCCGCCGTCGCAGCCCTGCACGGCGACGCGCTCGCCGCCGACGACCTGGCCGCCGTCCTTCTTGGCGCGCGCGAGCGCCGACTGCATCGCCTCGAAGGAGTGGCCGTCGATGAGCGGGCCGACGAGCGTCGACGGCTGGCGCGGATCGCCGATGCGGACCTGCGCGTACGCGCGCTCGACGCGACCGACGAGCTCGTCACGGATGCTCTCGTGCGCGATGAGCCGGCGCAGCGTCGTGCAGCGCTGACCGCACGTTCCGACGGCGCTGAAGAGGATGGCGCGCGTCGCGAGCTCGAGATCCGCGCTCGGCGTGGCGATCATCGCGTTGTTTCCGCCGAGCTCGAGGAGCGTCCGCCCGAAGCGCGCGGCGACGCGCGGCGCCACCGCACGGCCCATGCGGGTCGATCCCGTGGCGCTCACGAGGGCGACGCGCCGATCGTCGACGAGCCGCTCGCCGACCGAGGCCGGTCCTTGCACGATCTCGGAGAGCCCCTCGGGCGCGGGGGCGCCGCTCTCCGCGAAGCGCTTGCACGCGCGGCGGAAGAGCGCCTGGCACGCGGCCGCCGTGATCGGGGTCTTCTCCGACGGCTTCCAGACGACCGAGTCACCGCAGACGATCGCGAGCGCGAAGTTCCACGACCAGACCGCGACCGGGAAGTTGAACGCGCTGATGACGCCGACGACCCCGAGCGGGTGCCACGTCTCCATCATCCGATGCCCGGGCCGCTCGGAGGCGATCGTGAGGCCGTAGAGCTGACGCGACAGGCCGCAGGCGAAGTCGCAGATGTCGATCATCTCCTGCACCTCGCCGCGCGCCTCGGCGACGATCTTGCCGGCCTCGATCGTCACGAGCGCCGCGAGCGCGTCCTTCGCCTTGCGGAGCTCCTCGCCGAAGAGCCGGATGAGCTCGCCGCGCCGCGGCGCCGGCACGGTGCGCCAGACCTTGAACGCCTCGTGCGCACGGGCGATGGCCGCATCGACGGCGGCGGCGTCGTGCGACCGAAGACGCGCCGTCGGCGAGCCGTCGATCGGCGAGCGCGCGACGATGTCACCGTCCGCGAAGTCCTTGGGATCGAGGTCGAGTGCAGCGAGCTCCTTGGAGATGTCCATGGCCGGCTCTTACCGCTTCGGCTCGCCGACTTCCATGCGTGGCTGCGCCGCCGAGGCAAAAGCCGGCTTTTCGCGTAGGACGCTCGCTTTTCCGACTACTTCGGCGGAGGCGGCGGGGCGATGATGTCGAGGTTGAGCCCCGCCGGGTACTGGAAGCTCGTGTTGTCGCCGAAGCCGATGACCTGCATGCCGACCGGCTTCGTCGAGGTCAGCGTGTGCGCGCCGTTCTGACCGCTCTTCGTCAAATCGACGCGATAGACGCCGAACGGGCCGTTGCCGATCTTCGTCCACTTCGCCGACAGCGGCTTGCCGTCGAGCTCGATCTTGGCGTCCTCGGTGGCGGTGATGTCCGCCCACAGGACGGGATAGTCGTTCGGCGCGAGGAAGACGTACTTCGTGCGGAACTGCTCGACGGAGGCGAACGTGGACTGGCTGGGATCGCCCATCCTGTTCGGATTGATGATCGACCCGCCGTACGCTTCGGCGCCGAGGAGGAACGCGGCGACGCCGAACTCCTGATCACCCGTCACCTCGAACGAGCTGTTGAGGAGACCGCAGTCGGCGACCTGCCCGGCGTTGAGCGTATCGGGGCAGTTCCCCGGCTTCGCCGGCGCGTAGGTGAGCTTGGTCCCGTCGCGGTTTCCGTAGAGGCGAACCTTGTGCTGGATGGGAGTCCCCTTCGGTCCGGTCGGCGGCGTGATGACGTACCGCTTCCCGAGCGTCTCCGCGGGCGGGACGCTCTCCTCGATGTGGTCGCAGGCATCCTTGTCCGAAGGGATGTTGATGCACGGGACGCTCGCGATCACCTGGACCGGCTTGTTCGACTGAACGAGCGACCCGCTGAAGTCGTAGGTCTGTCCCGGCGGAGAGACGAGCTGCGCGACGTCGCCCGCCTTCGAGAGCCTCAACGTGAGCTTGCCTCCGGCGGAGGTGGCCGGGACCGTCGGTCCGCTCGCCGACGCGACGACGCGCGCCGTGGCGGAGAGCGACACGGTGACCTCGGTGTCCGGCTCGGTCGCCGTGATGGACAGCGCCGTCGCCATCCCCCCGCCGAGGAGACCGCCACCGGCGCCGTTGTGAGCGAGCACGCGGTAGTTGGTCGTCATCGCCGTGCTCGGGAGGAGGAGCGAGGCGTCGTTCGAGAACGAGAAGCAGCCGATCCTCGTCGCCGGCGAGAAGATCGAGCCCGGACACTCTTGGGCGGTCCCCGGGCACGACGACCAATCCTTCGCTCCACCGTCGGGGCCTTCGCCGCCCTCGCCTTTGTACTGGAGCGCGTTGAACTGGTAGACGATGACCGGCGACGAGCTCACGAGGTGGTACGCGCCCTCGCTCACGATGACGGAGTTGTCGAGCGACGGTGACCTCCCGCACTGGTCGGCGTCGCCTCCCTTGAGGGCAGGCACCCACGGCAGATAGATCTTCCGCAGCTCGCCGGCGGGGACCTTCACGGTCTTGTTCACGTCGTTGGGTCCCGTGATCGTGACGTCGGCGTCCTTCGTGCCCGTGTTCGCGACGACGACGGCGTAGTCGAAGATCGACCACACGGCGTTCGGCGTGACCGTCGGCCAGTAGTCGCAACCGACGTAGGACTTCGTCGTCTTCGCCTCTGCGCAGTCGACGGGGTCGCGCGTCTCGGCGGGCAGGTCCGGCAGGTCGTCGTCGTCGCCGCCGCCACCGAAGCCGCCGTCGAGCGTCAGCCCGCCGCCTTCGTCCGGCGAGCCGCCGTTCGGGGCTCGTTCGTCATCGAATCCGTCGCGACGCGACCCACACGCCACGAGCGCGCCGAACGCGAAGACGAGGCTGCTCGTGAGGATGCCCAGCGCAGAAGCCCTTCCCATGGCGCGCGTCCTTAGCACCAGGATGGCCGAGGCCCAAATCGTTCCAGCGGCGTCACGCGCCGGAGACGGAGCGCGCGTTCCGAGGCCCGAGGTCCGAGCCTCGAGGCCTTGTGATACCTTCGACGCACCGCATGCCACCGCACGGGTCGGCCCCTCCGACGGCGAGCCACGCGCCGGATCCCCTGCTCGTCCGGCTCGGAGTCCGCTACTTCGAGGCGCTCTCGAGGGAGGCGACGCGCCGGGAAAGCGCCGATGCGGTCCACGTCTTGAACGACGAGGAGCGAAACGCCCTCCGCCGGGTCGAGCGCGGGGCCGTCCTCCGCGCCGCGATCGCCGGTGCCGTCTCGACGGCGATCGCGGCTGCGATCGAGGTCCGGGTGGCACAGCCCCTGCTCGACGCACGCGGGGCCCACGCAACGTTCGAAGACGAGGTCCGGTTCTGGGCGGTGGTCGGCGCCGCGACCGTGGTGACGTCCGCGCTCGAAATTCTCTTCCTCTACTGGGACGGGCTCCGCGCGGTGCACCGGCTCTCCCACGAAGCGGGCCTGGATCTGTTCGCAGAGCGGGACGAGAACAAGGCCCTCGCCGGCGCGATGGCGCGCGCGGCGCTGGAGCTGCCGAACCCGACGATTCGCCTCTTCGGGGTCGACCCACGGCGGGAGGCGTCACGCCTGCGGCTCGTCGTGGCGTCGATCGTCTACAAGCTCAAAATCAGCGTCTCGAACTTCCTCGTGAAGGCGCTCGTCCGGCGGGTGCTCGGGCGCGCGCTCGTGCGGTCGTGGCTGCCGTTCGTCGCCGTGCCGGTGACCGCGGCGTGGAACGCGGTCGTGTGCTGGCTCATCATGCGCGAGGCGCGCATTCGGGCGATGGGGCCATCCGCGGCGCGGGAGATGGTCGATCTCGTCCTCCCCGAGGGCGCCCCTCTGTCGCGCGAGGCGAGGATCACGGCGGTGCGCGCCGTCGCGAGCTCGATCGTCCGCACCGAAGACCTGCATCCGAACCTCGCGGCCTTCTTCCTCGAAGTGGCCCGACGCGTCGGCGAGAAGGAGATCGCCGGCGAGCAGGACCTCGACGACACGGCCGTGTTCCTCGAGCGCATCGCGCGGCTCGACGGCGGGGAGCAGGCCTTCGTCCTGCGCGTGCTCGCGATCGCCTCGATCATCGACGGACGGCTGACGCGACGCGAAAAAGGCCTGCTCGCCGAGGCGCACGCCGCCTGCGGGCGGCGCCACGACCTCGGGCCCGTCGAGCGGCTCCGACGTGCCTTCGTCGAGGGCGCCCCCATCCCCGCCGTGCAAATAGCGAACCTCTGAAGGATTTCGCCGCCTCACGGGCCCGCGACAGGTTTTTCGCGTGGCGACCTTGTTCGACGGCGATCCGCTGCTACAGTCCGGGCGCCTTCGAGGTACGGGGACGTGGGGCCCCCGGCACCGGGCAGCCCTGTCGCGTGGTGGGAGAGGTGGAATGAAGACGATCAAGGTTGGCTCGCTCTTTCTGTCGGTAGCCCTGTCGCTCGCGTTGGTCACGATGAGCGGTGATGCGTCCGCGGCGGGCGCGGGCCTCGACCCGAACGATCTCCCTGCGAAGACGCGTACGGAGCTCCGCGCCGAGATCGACAAGGCGCGCGCGGAGACGCCGGAGCTGTTCAAGACCGTGGAAGACATCGCGGCGCGTGCGAAGGAGCTCGACGCGGCGGCCCGGAAGCCGGGCATCCCGCTCACCATGCACTTCAAGCCGCTCGGCAATCGCGCGCTCTACCCGATGCTCGAGGTCCTCGTCTTCGACGCGCACACGTCGAAGGACTTGCCGCCGACGGCCGCCGCCGCGCTCCGGCTCGGCCTCATCGAGGCGATCGGCAGCATCCGTGACGCCCGCGCGATCCCCGTGCTCGCGAAGATCCTCGAGATCGGACGCGACGACGCCACCGTCCGCACGACCACCGAGGCCTTGAGCCGGATCGGAACCGACGAGGCGATGAGCCTGGTCTTCGACGCAGCCACGAAGGCGCGGCCGAGCGAGGGGAGCAGCGACCGTGAGCGCGCCGTCCTCGCCGGCATGCACGACCTTCGCCGCGAGGCCGCCGCACGCTTCCTCGCGAACCGCCTCAAGGATCGGGTGGACGACCAGACCGCGCGCGTGATCATCAAGTCGCTCGGCGGCGTCGGCAACGCGTGGGTGTGGAAGACGATGTCGAACCGCAGCGAGGAAGCCGCGACGCGCAGCCTCGTGGCCGCGACGCTGGTCGACGCGTTCGTCCGCTTCGATCGTGAGGTGCGCGAGGCCGCCGCGAAGGCGCTCCTCGTCGTCGACGATCCGAGCACGCCGTCGCTCATCGAGCAGGCGAAGAAGCGCGCCCAGGGCGACGTGATCGTGGAGCTCGACAAGCTCGAGAAGCGCTTCGCGAACAACCCGTCGCGCTGATCTGACTTCAGTCTCCAGACTCCAGACTCCAGTCCATGAAGGGCACGAGGCCGGCGCCGCGACGCGGTCGCCGGCTTCGTGCTTCTTGCGCTCTGGGGAGTGCAAAAAACCTTGCATCGAGCGGCCGGGCGGGCGGGTGGTAGCCATGCTTCATGCGGAAAGCCGTACTGATTCTCGGAACCGGAGCCCTCGTCTGGAGCTGCAGCGGCGATGACACCGCATCGCCCGTCGACCAGCAGGACGCGGGCGCCGATGGGCAACAAGACTCGGGCGCGATCACGGCCGACGGTTCGACGGACGCCCCCGAGCTCGACGCGGGTACCGACGCCGAGCTCGACGCGGGTACCGACGCCGAGCTCGACGCGGGGCCCGACGCCGAGCTCGATGCGAGCGCCGACGCCGAAGTCGATGCGGGCACCGACGCCGAAGTCGATGCGGGCACCGACGCCGGCGACGGAGGCTCGCCGTGCGATCCGTCGCTGGGACAGGTCTGTGACGGCGGGCCGTACAACTTCGCGTTCATCACTTCACAGAAGTTCGTCCCGGGCACGCTGACTCCGGAGCAGGCGGACGCGAAGTGCGAGGAGCTCGCGCATGCTGCCGGGCTCACAGGCAGCTATGTCGCTTGGCGCTCCTCGAGCACGTCGGACGTCCGGGATCGCCTGGGCTCGGCGAGCGGCTGGCTGCGCACGGATGGGCGACCGTTCGCCCTCGACGCGACCGCGCTCTATGCGGGCGACATCAAGTACCCGCTCGTCGTCGACGAGCTCGGGCAACTCACGACCGGCGATATCGTACCCACGGGCACGGAAGCGGACGGCCGCGCCGCGAGCGCAACCTGCAACGACTGGACGGACGCGACGGAGGGCGCGCACGCGTTCGGCGGCGCTTCGTTCGCCGGCGACGATCGTTGGACGATCGGCTTTCAGTTGAGCTGCGACGAGCCCGCTCGGCTCTACTGCCTCGGCATCGATCACGCGACCCCCATCACGTTGCCGCCCCCTCCGACGAACGCGCGCCGTGCGTTCATCACGAAAGGCTCTCTCGCCGGAAATGCCGGCCGAGATGCCGCCGACGCGCTCTGCGCGAGCGAGGCGAGCAGCAACGGCCTGACCGGCACCTACGTCGCGCTCATGGCGACCTCGACGGAGCCGGCAGCTTCGCGCTTCGACGGCACGAAGCCCGTATGGTTCAGGACCGACGGCCTCCCGTTGTGGACGGCCGCCGCGGACCTCCTCGCGGGCAAGACACCGCTCTTGCCCCTGAATCGTCACGCGGACGCCGCGGTCGCGGGCCTGACCGTGTTCGCCTGGACCGGCGCGGTCGATCCGTCGAAGGCCGCCGATGCGAACTGCGATGACTGGCAGCTCGACAGCGCAGACGGCGGCTACGCCTTTCCCGGTTACCTAATCGACTGGTTCCGCTCCGGCGTTTCGAAGTGCACGGCGAACAGGAACGTGTACTGCCTCGAGCAGTGACGACTGCAGTCTCCAGACTCCAGACTCCAGACTCCAGTCTCCAGTCCATGAAAAGGCGAAGCCGGCGCCGCAACGCGGCCGCCGGCTTCTTCGTCTCTGGAGCCCGGAGCCTGGAGCCCGGAGCCTCTTTCGTCCCTGGAGCCCGGAGCCTCCTCAGAACGTCCACATCGGCTGCTTGGTGTTCTTCGCGCGGACGATACCCGCCTCGCCCTTCTCGCCGCCCTGGATCTCCTTGACGAGGTTGTCGAGCTGGATGCTCGCCCCGATGTAGACGCGCGTGTCGGCGTACTGGTTGAAGAACGGGTTACTGTATCGCCCGCTGCCGGCGAGCACGGACGTGGAGTTCCAGAAGCCGATCTCGCCCGTGATCCACGAGTTGAAGTTGTAGTCGAGCCACGCGCTGAAGTAGTGCGTCTGACGGACGTACGACGGCTCGAAGCCCGGGGGCCGACCGATCGGAGTCCCGTCGACGGGGTTCCGCACCTCCTTCGGCGAGTACACCCACTGCGAGCCGCCGAGGTAGTAGAGCGCCGGGCTCCAATGCCCGTACTCGAGCACGAGGAGTAGCGCGTAGGCCAGCGTGTCCGACGGGTTCATCGAGCCCGTGAGGAGGTCCTGACAGGTGTTGCCGCCCATGCAGGAGAACGCCCCCGGCGGTCGAGGGTCGAGGACCTCCGCCGTCCGCGACGAGTAAATCGGATGCGAGTAGATGACGCTCGCCATCAGCATCCCCTCGCCGCCGAGGATGTGCTCGATGGGTTTCACGAGCTGCAGGGTCGCGCCGGGCGTGAAGATCATCGTGCGCGCGCGCGAGACCTTCGACGTCGGCAGGCCCGCGTTGAGGGCGACGGCAGGGATGATGCCGAGCGGGAGCCTCGGAATCTTGCGGTGAAAGAGGCTGATCGTCGTGTCGCTCAGCATCGGCTCACCGCGGTACGTCGTGGTGTCGCTGTCCGTGTACTCGTAGCTCACGAGCAAGCGACCGCGGAGCTGGAGCGCGTCGTTCAGCGCGTAGCGCGGGAGGAACCAGAACGTGCTCTCGATCGTCGGGTTCCAGTCCTGCCGCTGACCACGGAAGACGGTGCCCGTCGTCATGCTGTTCTGGATGTAGAGCGACGAGCCGGCGAACGGACGCGGCTTCGGCTTCTTCTGCTCCTCGGGCGGCGACTCCGTCGGCGAATCGGAGCCCGGCGTCGAGGTGTTGCCGGTGCCGACGCTGATGGCCGGCTGCGCCGTCTGCCCGGTGCCGTCGCCGCCGGCTCCGGCGGCCCCCGACGGCGGGGTCCCCGTACGAGGCCCGTCCTGTGCGGCATCGCTCGGCTGTGCCAGCGCGACCCTCGTGGCGAGAGCATCCGCCGCCTCCGGCGGGGCCCCGAACGCCGCGGAGGCGGTGGTCAGCGACAGGCTCGTGACCAACGCAGACAGGCAGAGGGATCGCTTCATTTCGTGCTCCGCGAAACGGCGATGAGGGCATCGCCGACGAGTCGAGACGAGGCCGGGTATGCAAGCGACATACCCGGCATGCCGTCGTACAACACATGAATTTCATTGATGATTTTTGGTCACAACCAGCCCGTGTCAGCTTGTTGACGGCGTAGGTGCGCCCATTCGGAACAGTGACCAAGGGGTCGACCTCTCAGTCGAGCTCCTCCCACCACTCCGTTCGCTTCTTGGGCGGCCGCTCGTCGGCGGGCGGAGGCGGCGGCTTCGGGGGCGGAGGCGGCGGCTTCTTGACGACCGGCGGAGGCTCCTCCTCCTCGTCCTCGTCGTCCTCCTCTTCCTCTTCGTCCTCGTCGTCGTCCTCCTCTTCTTCTTCGTCCTCCTCGGGAGCCGGAGGCGGAGGCGAGGGCTTCTTGGGCTTCTTGTCGACCGCCGGCTTCTCGTCGGTCGCGTCCTCGTCCTTCTTCGCGTCGTCCTTCTCCTCCTCGTCCTTCGACTCCTCGTTCGACTTCTCTTCTTCGGTGTCCTCCTTCGCCGGTCGCGCCGAGGTGTCGTCTCCGACGTAGTTCGGCTCCCACGGGTTGCCGTAACGCACCTCGCGCGGCTTCGTCCCGAGCAGCGCGTCGATCGAGACCTTCACGCCGAGCGACAGGATGTGCGTGAAGCCTCGATATGCGCCTTCGTTCACGGCGCCGAGCGGCTCGTCGTCGAAGCCGATCGGTTCGCCGCCCTTGAGGCCGTTGACCGGACGAATCTCGCCGTCGCCCGTGCCGACCACGCGTGGGATCGATGCGACCGCGGCGTACCCGAGGTCGAACTGGAACGCGCCGATCCGATAGCCGATGCCGAACGTGCCCGCGATCTTCGCGAGCGTGTCGAAGTCGAGCCTCGTGTGCGCGAAGTCGGTCGCGGACGAGTCGTAGTAGGCGCCGCCGCGAAGCGTGAGGATGCCGTCGCCCGACTCGATGTTGTAGGCGCCGCCGGCACGGATACCGAACGTGTCCTTGTATCCGTGGAGCACGACGGTCTGGATGTCCCTGAACGCTCCGAGGTTCGGAACCTTCACGATCGGCCCGAGCTGTTGCGACGTCCCCCATTTCTCGTACGTGATGTCGAGCTCGAGGTCGTAGAGCTCGAAGTCCTCGTCCATGACGATGTAGCGACCGCCGACGCGGAGCATCCACGGGAGCTGGAGCGCGAGCGTCGCAGCTCCCGGCTCGAGCTCCTGATCTTCGAGGGCCCTCGGCGGCGTGGGCGTGACGGTGCCTGACGCGTTGATGGTGATAGGCGTACGGAACGACGCGCCGAAGGACGTCGACCTGTTCGGACGGATCATCGCGCCGAGCGTCGCGCCGAAGGAGGTCCCGGAGGCCACGAGCGTGTTCCGCGAGTCGCACCGGAAGTTCTCCGGGTACTGGCAGACGTCCGGTCCGAAATCGGCGTACGAGATCGACGTCTGATCGAAGTTCGCGAGGACGAGGTGCGCCGAGAGGCCGAGATCGAGCCACGGCATCACGCGGTAAGCGGCCGCCGCCGTCGGAAAGATGATCGTCGAGCGCGACTGCACGAAGTCGTAACGCGACGGCGATGGCTTGTTCTCGACGCCGAGCGGGAAGGTCCTGTTCCCGATGACCGAAGGACCGTAGGCGCCGAGGGCGAACGTGAGTCGATCGAAGTACCCGAAGTCGCTCGTCAGGGCGACGAACGGCGAGAGGAACGGCCCGGCGATGTTCTTCACGAGGGGGAATCGCGCTTGGCCCCAGGACGTCTCCGGGTCCTGCGGATCGTCTTGGTACTCCCCGATCCTCTGGAACTCGAAGGAGTGGAAGAAGACGTTCCCGTTGAAGAGGGCGTGCGTCCCTCGCTGGCGGGCGAGCCCTGCGGGGTTGTGATGGATGGCCGTGCCGTCGTCGGCCTTCGCGACGAACGCGCCGCCTCGCCCCATCGCCTGCGTGCCGTGGTCCGGGATCTCGAAGCCCCCCGCGAGCGCCGGCCGAGGAGCGAGCCACGCCGCCGAGGCGAGCGCCCCGGCGAAGAGGGCGGGCCCGACAGGCCGCGAGCCGAACGACCATCGTCGCTGCCTCTCCGCGCGCCTCTCTCGTCTCTCCGTCTGCTCCGGCGCTCGGATGGCGCTCCATCCGGCTGGACTCCGGCCTCCGTGCACGGAATGAACGATATCGCGATAGTGGCGGCGCGGGTCAGTTTGCCGACACGTCACCGCCGGTCATGGATGAGCCGCCCGGTCCCGGACACCAGGCGTGGAGACCGTCCGGGCCCCGGAGCGGCGGCTTCGAGCGACCGGAGCGGGGCGACGCGATCACGTCCCGGGGCAGCCCGGCGCCCCGGTCGGCTTGCCGTTCCGCTCGCACGGCACGCACGTGAAGCCCTTCTTGCAGTTCCCGCGCGACGTGCCGAGCGACTCGATGAAGTTGAGATCGATGCAGTCGCTGATGCAGACGCCGGTGTACTGCCCCGTGAAGATGTTGTCGGCCAGGCAAGGCGTCGCCGTGAAATCGGGATCGAGGTTCTCGTTCGGGACGCACAGCTCGGCGCCCTTCTCGCAGGCCTTGTCCTTGTCCTCGAGCTTGTCGCGCTGGCTCGCCGGCACCATCTCCTTCGGGACGCACTTGCCCCCGGTGCCCTTGCCCTTGCAGCAGTCCTTGAACCGGACGGGAGGCTGCTTCGGCGCGTCGCACGAGACGGTCTTGCACGCGCCCGTCTCCGTGCCGTCGAGCGGATTGAAGCACGGCGTGCATCGCTCGTTCGCGTCGCAGACGTCCTGCGGGAGCGACGCCTTCTGCGCCTCGACGGCGGGGATGTTCACGTTCAGACAGCGGCCCTCGGCGCCGGCGACCGACTTGCACGTCTTCGGGAGGTACTGGCCGCCTGCGGCGATCGACTTCTCCGGCGCGCACAGTCCGCCGTCGCAACGCTTGAGCTGAGCGGCGGAGTCCGCGGGCACGAGGTTCTCGGGCACGCAGCGCGCGCCGTCTCCGCAAGAGGGGAACGTCGTCGGATCGACGAGCGGGGGGCCCTCGTACGGGCACTTGATCTCGGGCGTGCCGCCGCCGGTGGAGTCCCCCGTGTCGGAGCACTCCTCGGGTAGGGGCTTGCCGATCTCGCACACGCCGGTGGGCTCGCCACCCTTCAGCGGGTTGTTGCAGGGAACGCAGCGCTCGTCCTCGGCGCAGACGTCGCCTTCGCCGCGGTTCAGGAGGCTCGCGTTCTTCGCGACCTCGGGCACGCAAAGGCTCATGCAGCGCCCCTCCCCGAAGGGCGACTTGCACGTCGGCGGGGCTGCCCCGCCGCTCTTCACGAGCGGGTCGGGGACGCACACGCCAGCGCCGCCCTCGTCGCACGCGTCGAAGTGGTCGACCACGATGCTCGGGACCTTGTCCTTCGGGATGCAGCGCGCCTTGCCGCCGCTCTCGCACGCGCACTTCGGGAACTTCTCGGGGTCCTCCGGCGTGAGCTCCACCGGCCCGCCGCTGCACACCGGGCCGCTCTTCGACGTGGGCTTCGACTTGCTCTTGCCGCCCACCACGTCGCCCTCGAAGTCCGGCATGCACGCCACGAGGAGGCAGGCGATGACGCTCACGACGGCGGCGGCTTTCGATGCGCTCATGTCTTCGCGACCCCGAGGCACACGACTTCAAGAGCCGGACCACGAGGCGGAAGAACGGCTCTCCAGCGCCCCCGAAGGGCGAAGCGCAAGAATTTGCGCGCATTGCGCAAACGCACACTGTCCCACGTGGTTCGTCCGACCACCCCTTTCCCGCCCTCGAACGGCGAACAACGCGTGATCCAAGTGGATCACGCGTGCGGGAGCGAAGAGGCGCGTCGCTTGCTCGGCGGATAAAGTATCCTATACTCTATCTCCGATGAGCACGAACGCGGCGGGCGGTGCGCGGAGCGTGCGCGAAGACCTGGCGGTCGGAGCGGTGCTCGGTGCGCTCGTGGGGGACGCGGCCGGAGCGGTGCTCGAGTTCACGAGGGGCCCCATCCTCGCGGAGGACGTCGAGCACGCGATGTCGATGCCCGGGGGCGGCGTGTGGGAGGTGGCGCCCGGACAGGTCACGGACGACGGCGAGCTGACGATGAGCCTCCTCCGCGCGCTGACGGACGAAGGCGGATCGCCGACGGAGCGTGCAGCGCTCCGCTATGCCTGGTGGGTCGAGAGCGATCCGTTCGACATCGGCGCCACGACCGCCGCATCGCTCGGCTGCCTCCGCGATCCGGAGCTCGCCGCACGCGCCGCCGAGGAGGGCGTCGCGGCCGTCATGACGGCGACCGCCAGCCGGCGTTGCCGGGAGTCGAAGGCGAATGGGAGCTTGATGCGCGCGACGCCGCTCGGTGTGTGGGGCGCCGGTCGCGACCGCGACGTCACCGCGAGCGCAGCCGCGAGCGACGCGCGGCTCTCGCACCCGAACGAGGCCTGCGTCGGGGCGACGACCGCGTACGTCGTCGCGATCCGCCATCTCGTCCGCGCGCCCTCCGACGTCGAGGGCGCGCTCGCCGAAGCCGCCGAGGTCGTCCGGGACAACGAAGAAGTGCTGCTCTGGCTGGAAGAAGCGCGACGCGGCGTCGTCGTCCCCTTCACGCCTCTCGACGGCTTCGTGCGCATCGGCTTCACGCATGCCTTCCGCCACCTCGTGCTCGGGTCGTCGTGGGAGGACGCCATCCGCGAGACCCTCGCCGGCGGCGGCGACACCGACACGAACGCGTGCATCGTCGGCGGGCTCCTCGGCGCGCGCTGGGGCGCGTCCGCAATCCCGCCCGCGATGCGCGAGGCCGTCCTCGCTTGCGACTACGCGGCGGGCGGCCAACCGCGGCCGGAAGAGCTTCACCCGCGTGCGGCGCCTTCGCTCGTGCAGGCTCTGCTCTCGTGAGGAGGCCAGGAGACCGCTGGGGGAGCACGAGCACGAGCGCGCGTCGGTGGCTCTCTTTGCGTGGGTCGCTCGGGTCGAGGATAATCCGGCGCCGGAATGGCGAGGGAATCGAGCAAGCGCAGCGCGAACGCTCGACCCGCTCGTCGTGGCGCCAAGGCGAAGAAGGCGAGCGCCAAGAACGGGCGCGCGCGCGACGACAAGCTACCGTCCTCGCCGTTCGAGGTCGGGGCCCCGATCACGCGCGCGCCCGGACGGGGCAAGTACGATCGCTCGCAGACCCCCGACGAGCGACACGAAGAACAGCGAGCACGACTGCTCGACGCCGCCGGGCACGTCTTCGCCGAGATGGGATGGGCCGACGCGACGGTGGAGGCGATCGTGTCGCGCGCGGGGATGAGCCGGCGCACGTTCTACGAGCACTTCGACGATCTCCGCGACTGCCTGCTCGCGTTCTACCAGCGCGCCATGAACCGCGCGTTCAAGGCCGTCGAGACGGCGGTGGAGAACGCGTCGTCACCGGCCGAACGGCTCCGCATGGGCGTCGCCGGATTCCTCGGGGGCATCGCCACGTTCCCCCACGTCGCGAAGGTGCTCCTCCGCGAGGCTCGCTCCGCGGGAGCGGAGTTCGAGAAGGCGCACGAGCAGATGATGGCTCGGTTCGAGAAGCTCGTTCACGACGGCGTCGCGGACGCGTACGCCTCGCGGCGGTGCGAGCTCCCGCCCGACGACCTACGCATCTACGCGCTCGTCGCCGCGATGGAGGCCGTCGGACTCCGCTACGTCATGCGCGGTGAAGAGGCGAAGGCCATGGAAGCGGCGACCGTGCTCATCGACATGGTGCAGCGAGCGTTCGGCGGAAAAGGAGACGCGTGACGCGCTCGCCCGCGACGCGGGAGAGTCGTCGCACGATGCATCCGTCGCGCGCGCGCTGGACGGCGCGTTGCGCGACCGTCGGAGGAGAAACGAGAGATCCGAGATCGTCAGCATCCGGGTCATCGCCGCCTCCGCGCTCGAAGACGTGACGAAGAGCGTCGTGCGTACGCGATCGATCGCGATGCTGCGGACCAGGCGTGCTCGGAACCGTTGCGCATGGTGGACCTCCGGCGATCGGGCCCGTTCCGCCCGTCCCCCTCCGCGAGGGCTGCCCGGAGGTCCTCTCAGCGGGAAGACGGTCGAACGTCCGACCTTCCTCCACCGCGCGCTCACGGTGGCTGCAATGCGTGTACCCGCCCACATCCACCTCCTCTGCGCGGGTGGCTCGCGAGATTCCTCGGTTTTTCTCGCTGATGGCGTCGTCTGCTGGTCGGCGCGTGGATGGGCCGCGCTCCACCACCCTCTCCGCGCGAATTGCGCAGCCACCGTCGCAATCGTGGCCGTGGCATCGAGAACGAGCGCTTTGTGACACCGAAGCGACACGCCGCGGGTCGAATCCGACAGCGAGGCTGCGAAGTTGGACGGCATCGCGAAGCCCTGAAGCCTGTACAATGCTTCCTGAGATCGACGTCCGCATGAACGCGCTCGAGAACACGTGCGTGGGGAGGGGCTTTGCACGCGAAACGAGCAAGAGAGCGCGTCGCGATGATCGTCGAGTGTGATCGTGGTACACGGATCGCCAAGGCGCTCGAGAGCGCGGGCTACGACGTGCGGTACACGCGCAGCGATGCGGTCGAACGGGAAGTCGACGTCGTCGTGCACGTCGCGCCCCCGCGTTCGGGATCGGGCGTCATGGTCAGGATGCCGACCGGCAACGCCGCTTTCCACGCGCAGCTTCGTCACGACGAGCGGATGGAGGCGATCGCGCGGCTGGCGGGAGGCGTCGCCCACGACTTCAACAACATCCTCTCCGTCATCTCGATCTGCACGGACGAGGTCCTCGACCGGATGGATCCGAACGACGCGAACCGCGAGTGCCTCGTCGACATCCGGCACGCGGTCGATCGCGGCGCTGCCCTCACGCGCGATCTCCTCTCGTTCAGCAAGCGCGACGTCCAAGAGTCGCGGCTCGTCGATCTCAACGAGATCGTCCTCGATGCACAGCGGCTCGTCGACCGCATCCTCGGAGACGACGTCGACCTCCGTGTGGAGCTCGGGGCGAAGGAGGGCCACGTGCGGATCGATCCGGGACGATGGCCCTCCGTCTTCGTGAACCTCGCCGTCAACGCGCGGCAGGCGATGCCGAACGGCGGGACGCTGACCATTCGTACGTCGAACGTCGAGATCGATCCGGCGGCACGTGGACGGAAGAGGCCTCGAGGCACGTACGTCGAGCTCGAGGTGAGCGACACGGGCTGCGGGATCCCGAAGGCCGTCCTACCCAAGATCTTCGATCCGTTCTTCAGCACGAAGACTTGCGGCAAGGCGACGGGACTCGGGCTGTCCGTCGTCCACGGCATCGTCGAGCAGAGCGGCGGTTGGATCGAGGTCTCGAGCACGGTCAACGCAGGCACGACCTTCCGCATCTACGTGCCCGTCGCCGAGGACCCGCAGGACGCGCCGGCCGAGTCGAGCACGAACCCGGTCGTGCGCCACGCCGTCCGCGAGAGCGCGCGGCTCCTCCTCGTCGAGGCCGACGGCCCGGTGCGACGCGTGGCCCAGAAGGCGCTCGAGCGCGCCGGCTACGAGGTCTTCGCCACGGCGAGCGCCGAAGAGGCGCTCGCCGCCCTGCCGAGCCTACCGGCGATCGACATGCTCGTCACGGACATCGAGCTGCCCGGGATCGACGGCCGCCGGTTCTCGGTCGTCCTCGCGCATCGATACCCGAAGCTCGAGATCCTCTACACGAGCGGATGCACCGACGACGACGTGCTCCGCTACGGCGTCTCCCACGCGGAGATGAACTTTTTGCAGAAGCCCTACACCGCGAAGGGCCTCGTCACGCGCGTGCGCGAGATCCTCGCGAGGGTGAAGGAACGCTGAGCCACCCGCGGAGCGAGGGCGCGGGGGACGCTGCCCGCGTCCCCTCCTCTCCAGCCGCGCTCACTTCTCGGGAGCGGGAGCGAGCCTCGGCGTCACCGACGCGTTGTACCAGATGTAGACCGGCGCGCGGCCGAAAGACTGGGGCGGCACTTCTTTCTGTTCCTTCGACGCAGCGCAGATGGAGACCTCGAGCACGACAGGCTTGTTCTGGAGCTTGAACCCGCCCGGGCTCGGCGTCGCGCACGACATCGCGAAGGGCGGCACACCGATCGACGTCGACCGGCAGCTCCACCCCGCGAGGTGCGGCAGGGCGGTCGAGTCGGTGCAATCGTCGTTCTTCGCGAGCGTGTAGACCGTCTCGCCGCCCGCGGAATCGAGCGTCCGCACTCGCATGATCTCGGTGTCCCCCGAGCCTTCTTCTGCCTTCGTCGGCGCGCACGTCGTGATCAAGTACGACCCGCCCTCTTCGATTTGGTCGACGCGGAGGGTCCTGCACGGCGAGCGGCCGCTCAAGTCCGTACTGTCGAAGTCGGCGATCTTGACGTATCTCCACTCGGGTCCCTTGCAGTCGGGGTCGTTCTTGACGTTGCAGCCGCCGCTCGCGTCGTACGGACAGCAGCCGTCAGGACGCGTGAGGGTCCCCTGACACTTGTCGATCGGAACCTTGCATTGAACGTCGCACGTCGACGGGCTGCCGACGTTCCGCAGGCAGGTGTAGAGGGGCTGGTCGCAGATCTCACAGCTCCCCGGGAGCTTCGGATCGCACGTCTCGCCGGGCTCCACGACGCCGTTCCCGCACTCCGCCTTGCAGTCGTTGTCGTTGGCGGCGCTGCAACCCGCCGGGCAGCAGCCGTCACCGTGGATGCACTTGTCTTGTTCGCCCGCCTTCACGCACTCCGCTCTGCACGTCCCCGCGTTCTCGAGCGTGAAGAGGGTGCACCCCTTCTGCTCGCAGCTCGTCGGGCACGACGCGAGCGGGTCGCACGTCTCGCCTTTCTCGATGACTCCGTTGTCGCACGCCGGCTTGCAGTCGTTGTCGTTGTTGGCGTTGCACCCGTCCGGACAACAGCCGTCGTCGTTGATGCACGCGGTCTGGACGAAGTCGTCCACGCACTCTGCCTGGCACGTGCCTCCGTTCACGAGCTTGCGGTGCTGGCACCCGATCGGCGGACACTTCGTCGGGCACGTCTCGAGCGGATCGCACGTCTCACCGGGCTCCACCACGTTGTTGCCGCAGCCCGCCGCGCAGTCGGTGTCGTCGTTCGCGTTGCACCCATCCGGACAGCAACCGTCACCGCTCTTGCACTCGGTGATCTTCCCCGCGTTCACGCACTCCGCCTTGCACGTCCCCGCGTTCTCGAGGGTGCGCAGCTGGCAGCCGATCGGCTCGCAGGTCGTCGGGCACGACGCGAGCGGGTCGCAAGTCTCGCCTTGCTCGATCACCCCGTTGTCACACGTCGCCAGGCAGTCGTCGTCGTTCGTGGCGTTGCATCCCGGCGGACAGCACCCGTCGCCGTTCGCGCACGCCGTCTGCATCGCGACGGTGACGCACCTCGCCTTGCACGTCCCACCGTTTTCGAGCGTCCGAATCTCGCAACCGACCGGCGGACAGCTCGTCGGACACGTGCCCAGCGGATCGCACGTCTCGTCTCCTTCGACCGTGCCGTCGTCGCAGACCGGCGCGGCGTCCGGCTCCGCGTCCGGCGCGGCGTCCGTCTCGGTCGGCGGCGAGCCCGCGTCGGGACGACGGCTCGGAGGCGTCGAGACTCCCGCTTCGAAGGGAGTGCTCTCGGGCAGCTCGAAGTCCGGCACCGTCGGCGTCGAGTCTTCGCATGCCGCGACGGGAAGCGTGACGAAGGCCGCCATGACGGCCCCGAAGAGCAGCCTCCCTCGCCGACGATCGCCCCGAGCCCCTTCCCACTGCCTCATCGCCCAGAGATTAGCCCGGGCGGGTCGCGCTGCCCACGCTCGAGCGTCGCCGTCGTCCGTCGGGGTGACGCGAGGGTGTGGCGACGGGTACGACCAAGCGCGAGCGATCAGCTCGGGCGCCGGCCGAGTCGGACGGCCAGGACGAGACACACGAGCAGCAGCACGACGAGGAGGACGGAGCTCGTACGACGCGAGAGCTCGAAGCACGCCTGCCCGCCCAGCAGGCTCGTGACGTGACCACGCGGAACGAAGATGGCGCCGAAGCCGCCCGGAGCGCCGAGGAACCAGTCGAGCGCGAGGAGGCCGCCGCGCATGCCCCCGCGTCCGATCGCGGATCCGACGCAGAACCAGGCGGCGTAGGTGCCCGCACCGAGGAACGAGACCCCGAAGGAGGCGAGCAGGTCCGGCAGCAGCGGCGGATCCGTCGGCCCGTGCGCGATCGCGCACACGACGGCCGCCAGGATCCCCCCCGCAACGGCGGCGCCGAGGGTCGCCACGAGGACGGACGCGAGCGCTGCCCGCATGGGGTCGGCGCCGAGCGCCACGACGCCTCGCACGGACGCTCGGAGCCCCGCGCCGCCGAGCGCCGCCGCGACGACGCCGTAGGCGAGCAGAGGCAACGCCACGTATCCGAGCGTCCCGCGGAGCACGTGGGTCGCGCCGCTGGTGTCGCCCCCGACGCGCGCCGCGACCGCTGCGACGATCGCGAGCGCGGACCACCCGGCGATCGGCGCCCACCCGCGAGGCGTCCTCGCGATGCGCGCGAGCGGGACGAACGCGACGGCTCGGATCACCGCGCACCTCCCGACGGCGGCGGCACGGAGGCCGGCGGCAACGAAGGCGGCGGCACCGACGGCGGAGGCGCTCCTCCCGAAGGCGGCACCCCCGCCGAAGGCGGCGGCACCGGCAGCATCGAGGGCGGCACCACCGATGGCGGAGCCACCGATGGCGGCGCCCCACCCGAAGGAGGCACCCCCGCCGAGGGCGGCGGGAGCGACGTCCGACCCGGAGGCGGCGTGCCCGGAGGCGGCGACGCCGCGCGTGCGGCCATCGCGGCACGGATGGCGTCGAGCGGAAGCGTGCTCGGCTCGACGAGGTCGACGTCGACGCGTGCGGTCGCGATCGCGCGCGTGACCGCATTCGCGAGCAACGCGAGGTCGCGCCCGAAGGCGGTCACGACACTGGCGCCGGACGTGGTGGGCGCGGACGAGGACTCGACGCGGAGCACGGCCTCGTGTCCGCTGAGCGCGCCGACGAGCGAAGCGGCGCCCGCCTTGCCGTGCGCCGAAGAGACGAGGACGCGGATCGACGCGAGATCGGCGCCGACGCCGACGTGGGCGTGCTCCGGCGCGAGCGGCATGAACATCCCGGACGTGAGCAGACCGAGACGATCCCCCGCGCGCGTCGCGTCCCTCGCAGAGGCCGTGGTGACGAGGACGCACGCGTTGGCCGCGCGTGCACGGAGCGCATCGATCACGAAGCCGGACGCCACCGGATCGAGCGCGGCGAGCGGCTCCTCGACGAGCAAGACGTCGGCGCGCGACGTGAGCGCGATGGCGAGGGAGACGGTCCGGCGCTCCTCGAGCGAGAGCGTCGACGCGCGACGCTTCGCGAGCCCGGCGGCGCCGAGGACGCCGAGGCGCTCGACGGCGGGCCGCCGCGGCTCGCCGCGAAGGTCGGCGGCGACGTCACAGATCTCCTCGACACGGAGCGCGTCGGGCAGCGGCGCGTCCATCGAGACGCGCGCGACGCGCGAGCGCGCCTGACCGGGAGCCACGCCGAGGACGGCGACACGGCCGACCTGCGGCGCCACCCTTCCCTCGATGACGTCGAACAAGAGCAACGTCCCGTCCCTCGGCGCGCCGACGATCGCGAACACGCCCGCGCTCGCGTAGAAGCTCACGTTCGAGAGCGACGCGGGCACACGACCGCGCTCGGTGGGCCCTCGCGCGACGACGGAGACGAGCTCGACGGCGGCGGCGCTCACGTCGCCTCTCTCTCGAGCTCGAGCACGACGACCTCGCGACGCAACAGGACGACGGCGGCGGCCGCGAACACCGCGAGCGCCACGACCGCCCGGACGAAGCGGAGGGCGTCGGCCGTCCCCGGCGCGAGCGAGCCGCGCAGCGCCGCGAGCGCGGACGGCAACGAAAGGAGCTCGGTCACCTCGGCGGGGATCGGTCCCGTGACGACGGTCGCCACGATCTCCGGCGCGACGAGGATGGCGAAGAGGAAGAAGTAGCCCGATAGTCGCGTCCTCGTCCCGAGGGCGGCCAGCGCGACGGGCGCCATCACGAGCGCGAAGGCGATCGCGAACGCGACGCCCGCGGCGGTCGCCTGCATCGTGCGAAGGACGGCGTGCGCCTTGCCCGCAGCGAGGATCGAGACGGCGCCGGTGAGCAGCGTCCCGCCACCGAGCACGCAGGCGAGGAGCGCCGCGAGCCCTCCCGCTCGGGCGACGAGGTACCCGCGGATCGACGCGGTCCGCGTCACGAACAGATGGCGGATGCCCTCGGCGCGGTCGCGTCGCAGCGCGTTCGCGGACGCCGAGAACGCGAGCAAGAACCCGCCGCCCCACGCGAGCGCGCTCGACGCGACGAGCGGGATGGTGTGGACGGGCGCGTCGCCTCCCCGGCGAGCGACACCCATCCCGAGGACGACGAAGACGAGCACCGTGAAGGCCGTCACGCCGAGCGAGACGATGGGCATCGGCCCTCGCCGCGCGAGCCCCGCTCCGAGGGCGACGAGCGGCACGAGCCGGCCGATCCCGGTGCGCACGCGAGGCGGAGAGGGCACGGGCATGCGCCTCGAAAATGACCACAGGATCGGGGGGTTGGCAAAGCCCTCGTGGCCCGCGCGAAAGCGGCGACCGCCGCCTTGGCATGCTATACGCCCGCCCCCATGCTCTCACGGCGCCGCCTCCCGCTGCTCGTGACGTTCCCGGCGCTCTACGTCGGGATCGCGGCGGCGCGCACGGGGGAGACGCGAGCGTCGGCGTGGCTGCTCGTGGCGATCGCGGTGATGGTGGCGTTGCTCGGCAGCCGCATCGCCGAAGGCATGCCGAAGGAGCGCGTGCGCTCTCGTCTTTGGACGGCGACGGGCCTCTCGGTCGCGATCGCGACGGCCGCGCTCGAGACCCGACCGAGCTGGGCCGCGATCGCACGCGAGGTCGGCGCGTGGCTCGCGATGGTCGCCGCCCTGCTCGCCATCGGCTCGATCGACGGAGACATCGGGCTCGCGGCGAAGGCGAGCGAGGCGTCCGCGCCTCGTAGCCTCGGACCGGCGCGCCTCCTCCGCTCCAGCCGCTGGCTCGTCGTCGGAGGCATCGCCCTCGTGACGCTCGCGTGGGGCGCGGCCGTGCTCGTCGACGCGCTCGCGTGGGGCCGCGTCGGCTCGGAGATGGCCGCGCTGTCGAGCGCACCGATCGTGGCCGCGGTGACGGGGACGCTGGCGCTCTTCGCGCTCGGCGCGACGGCGTTGCTCGTCGGCGCCGCGCGCCACCTCGAGCTCGCCGCGAGGCCGCGCGCGCTCGCGTGCGCGGGCGGCGCCTGCTGCGGGCTCGTCGCCGCGATCACGCTCGTGCTCTCCGGCGTGGCGTCCGCCGACGCGTCGGCCGCCCTCGGCGGCGCCATCGGCTCCGGCCTGGTGGTACGCGCGGCGCACGCGCCGGACGCCCTCGCGCTCGCACGCCGCGGGCGCCGCACCCTCACGCTGATCTTGTTCGGCGGCCCGATCGCAGCCCTCGCCGCGATCGCCGTCGAAGGAAGAATGGCGAACGCGGGCGCCGTGGCGCTCGTCCTCGCGGTCGTCGCACTGCTCGTCGGCGCGGCCACGCCGAAGCTCGAAGAGCCCTTCCTCCCGGTGAAGGGCACGCTCCTCGACGCGCTCGCGGACGCGCGCGAGGCGGCGCGCTCCCGCGAGGCACGCGAGGCCATCGCGTACGCCCTCCTCCGCCTCCGGCAGGCCACCGCGCTCGGCGCCGAGTCGACACCGTCGCCGGAGCTCTGGTTGTTGCACCCTACACGCGTCTTGACGGTGGACGCGGCAGGCTACCTCCAAGAGCGACCCGCCGAGCTGCCGACGGCGATCTTCGACGTCGCCCTCGGCGAGCCGGACTCGACGCTGCGCACGTCGGTCCTGCGCGCCCTCGAGGTCCGCCGCGCCGATCTGAGGCCGCTCCTCGCCTGGCTCGATCAGCGCGACGCGCTCTTCGCGACGGTGATCGCGGAGTCGGACGACCCCGACGGCCTCCTCGTCGTCCCGAGAGGCGCGCGCATCGAGGAGCTCACGCTCGAGGAGGTCCGCGCGGCGAAGCTCCTCGCCGACTCCTTCGTCGCCGTCTCGCAGGCGCAGAGCGCGAAGGTGCGCCACCTCGAGCGCGAGCTCGATCTCAAGCGACGCATCGACGCCCTCGACGACGACGTCACCCGCCTCCGGCACGCCCTCGACCTCGAGGCCGGAAGGCACGCGCTCGCCGCCGCGCGGCTCGCCCGGCCGGCGACGGTGGGCATCTACTCCGCGGCCTCGCGGATGGCCTACGAGGCGCTCGAGCGTCGGCTCGCGCAGGACGCCCCCACCGTCCTCGTCGCGCGCTCGGGGATCGATCCGGTGCCGTACGTCGCGCGCGCGCATCTCGCCGGAAGGCGGAAGAACGGACCGCTCGTCGTCGTCGATGGAACCGCCTCGCGCGAGCACGACATCGACCGCTGGATGGACGAGAAGGCGAGCCCGCTCGCTCTCGCGGATCGGGGCGTCTTGTTCCTCGTCGACGGCGCGGCGCTCCCGCGCGACGTGCAGGTCCTCATCGCGCGCGCCATCGCAGAACGGCGGGCTCCGTGGGAGCGCGCGGTGGCGCTCGACGTCGGCATCGTGCTCTCCGCGACGAGCCCGCTCGAACGGCTCGTCGCGGAGGGCCGCCTCGCGCCGGAGCTCGCCGCTCGCTTCGACTCGAGCGAGGAGATCGTGCTCCCGGGCCTGCGCGATCGCTCCGAGGACCTCCGGTCGATCGTCGCCGATCGCCTCGCACGCGAGGGCCTGCGCGTGCACGGCCGTCCCGTGGGCATCGAAGCCGCCGCGTTCGCCCGTCTCGTCGAGCATCCGTTCGACGGCGAAGACGCCGAGCTCGCCTCGATCGTCACGCGTCTGGTCGCACGCGCGGTCGCGGCCGGATCCGACGTCGTCCGTGCCGCCGACGTCGACGCGCTCGGTCTGGTGCGACCCCAGCAAGAGCCCGAAGAGCCGAACCGCTGGCCGCCGCCGAAGAAGGCGACGCCGGGGTGACCCTCGAGAAGGCTCCGGGCTCCAGGCTCCGGGCTCCAGGAGCGCGCGCTTCGCGCGCGCATCCTCAGATGCCGAGGACTGAGGACTGAGGTCCGAGGACTCGAATGAAAAGAGCGTGCGGAGCATCGCTCCACACGCTCTTTCAGCACCTCGTCGCGACGAGGGGCGGTTCGCTCAGCGAGCGATCACGCGCTGGGTCGCGAAGCGGAACGCGGCCGAGTACGCGGCTGACGAGAGGCACGCGTCGAGCGGGACCGAGGCGCCGTTCCTGTCGCGGCAGCCGGTGACCTTCCGGCCGGAGCCCGTCGTCAGCTTGTACGGACCGCCGGCGCCGGCGACGGGAGCAGAGGGGTCGACCTTGTCGGGCTGCGTCGCGCCGATGACCGTGACGAAGAGCACGTTGCAGCCGCCGACGAGCACGTCGAGCATCGAGTTGCTCGACGTGTAGCCCTGCGAGCAGCGCGTGGCGCCGCTGGTGAGCGGCGGCGGGACCGGCAGAGCGGCGAGCGAAGCCGCGCTGACGTCACCGCAGATCTGCCCGCCGGTCGTGGTCTCGAAGGCCTCGAGCTCGGGATCGAGCTGCTCGCTCGCGAGGTGGCCCGGCGACGAGCCGTTCGAGACGAGGGGCGCGCTGGCCGGCCCGAGCGTGGCCTTGAGGCGCGCGTTCGCCAGCTTGAGGTTCACCGGCGAGCCGCCGAGGTCGAGCGCGAACGCGGCGCTGCCCGGCCCCGCCGTGAGCGTCGATCCGGAGATCTGCGCGGGGACCTTCGCGAGCGGATTGCGGTCGGCATCGATCGACGCCGGGCTCACGGTGTACCACGAGTCGAGGCCGCCGACCGTGCCGGGCTCGGCGAAGAAGGTGCCGAGCGTGAGCGGACCGGGGGTCCGACCGCTGGGATCGGACAGGCCCTCGAACGAGAGAAGGATCGACATCGTGCCGTCCGCGACCGCCTGCGCGATCGCGTCCTGGACCTGCCCCTGCGCGAGCCCGCGCACCGCGCCGCCGAGCGCGTTCGACGAGCAGAACGAGTCCGACGAGAACATCATCTCCACCTTCGTCATGCGGTGGATGTGCTCGAAGCGGCACGTCTTGCTGCATCCGTCGAGATTCGTGTCGTTGCCGTCGTCGCACTGCTCGTCGGCGTCCCGCACGCCGTCACCGCACGTGTCGGTGTTCGCCGCCTGCGCGCTCTCCAACTCTTCGGAGGGCGCCATCGTGCAGGCTGCCGTCAGGAGGAGACCCAGAACCGAAACCGCCGCTGCCTTGTTCGCCGTGAGCATGCGGCCGCTCTAGCGAGGGAGCGGATGAGCCGAAAGCACCTACCTCGTCTCCTTCTCCTCTCAAAAGCCGAAAAGGTGATGACGACAGGCCTCGCTCGTGCAGACCGCGATCGGCGTCGCGCGATTCGCGCGCTCGATTTGCGCAATCCTCTGCGCGACCGCCAGAGCGGCTCCTTCGCGTGGTGCTCGCGGAGCGGCGACTAGTCGACTTTGATCCCGCCGAAGCTGACGTCGACGACGATGCTCGGCTCGAGCATCGCGTCGAAGATCGCGCTGACCTCGCGAGACGGATCATCGGCGCGCGGGTGCGGGCCCGGCGCGAGCTGAACGCGCTTCGCCTCGCTCTTGAGCTGCGCGTACGTCGAACGCACGGCCATGCGCATGTCGGCTGCCGATGCGAAGCGATCTTTCTTGTCGAAGGCGAGCGCCTTGTCGACGACGCCGACGACCCACATCGGCATTTGCGGAGCGACGACACCGAGCGACGGCGCGCGATCTTTCATCGCCTGGAAGAGGCGATCGGTCGGCGTCTTGCCCTCGTGGATGGTGCGTCCCGTGAGCGCGCGGAACATCACGGCGCCGACCGCGAAGATGTCGGAGCGCGCGTCGATCTGATCGCTCTTCCCCTGCGCCTGCTCCGGCGGCATGTACGAAGCGGTGCCGAGCACGATGCCCGTGGCCGTGGGCGCGCCGCTGATCCGCGGATCGCGGAGGCGCGCGAGGCCGAAGTCGAGCACCTTCACGACGCCGGTCTTCGTGATGAAGAGGTTCCCCGGCTTGATGTCGCGATGGATGACGTTGACCGCGTGGAACGCCGAGAGCGTGTCGAGGACCTGATCGGCCACGGCGAGCACGTCCCCGACGGGCAGCACCTCGCCCGAGCGGGCCATCCACGCGTCGAGCGACTCTCCCTCGAGCAGCTCCATCACGAGGAAGGGCGCGCCGTCCGGCGTGACGTCGTCGTCGAGGATGCTCACGGCGCCGGGGTGATCGACCTGATTGGCGACGTAGCCCTCACGGAGAAAGCGCTCCCGGACGTCGGCGTGCGTCGCGATGTACGGGTGGAGCATCTTGATGGCGACCTTCTTCCCGTTCCTGTGGGTCGCCTGGTAGACGGCCGCCATCCCGCCGACGTCGATCAGCCGATCGATGTGCCACTTGTTGTTGAGCGTCTGCCCGACTCGCTTCTGCGCCAGAGCACGGGGATCGGACGAGACCATCGTGGGGGGAGCATATCAGCCCAACCCCGCGACGGACAGCGCGACGCAGACCAACCGTGAGGGGCGCGTGCGGTACGCCCGAGCTTTTGCGGCCCGCGCCTGCAAAGACCGACGACGAGCCGATGTGGCGAGCGCCTCCCTTTCTCCTCGTCGACCCCGCGCAACCCTCCCCCGACCTCGACGTACACGCGTCCCGGCACCAGCGGGCACGCCCGCGCCCCCTCGTGCGTGCCCCGGCGAGGACGTCTCGCGAATGGCCCGGAGCGCGCGCACGACGTCTTTCCGCCGAGGACCGAGGACTGAGGACCGAGGCCTCACCGAGGCCTCGGTGAGGCCTCGTGGTAGCCTTCGCGCTCGAAATGCGGCGCGCGCTGCTCGGCCTCGTCCTCCTCGTGCTCGCGATCGCAGGCGTCGGATGTCCCTGCGCACGATCGGCGGTGAACGCGAGCCCGGAGCTCCGATGGTGGCTCTTCTCGAACTTCGGCGCCTCGCAGGTCTGTCCGGAGATGCTCAAGCGCGGGGTGCCGCTGAACCTTCCGCAGCTCGGGCCTGCGAGCATGGGCCGCTTCTTCCCGTCCCAGTGCCACGTGCAGATCGACGACCGGCGCAAGGCGATGATCCTCACCGTCGCGGGGACGGGCTACGTGATGATGCCGTTCACGCGGCGGGTGGGCTTCTCCGTCTTCATGGGCGTCGAGTACCTGCCCGACTTCCGGCTCGAGGAGGACGCGACGTACGTCTGGGGCAAGTTCGGCCGCTTCACGGTGCAGCCGGACATGCGCATCATGGGCGTCGAGAACCCGGTCGTGAACCTCGCCACGCTGACGCCGTTCGGCACCGTGGCCACGGTGATCGGAAACGGCCTCGTCGCGAGCGAGATCGGCCGCGGCTTCACGGTCGTCCGACAAGAGGACGGCGACTCCTTCGCGCTCGGTCATCTCGAGCCGCCCCAGAAACCGCAGCGCCAGTTCACGCCGGGCAAGGGACGCGTCGTCCTCGAGAGCAACATGACGGACGTGTACACGCGCTCGCGCGATTACCTCGGCCCCTTCGAGATCGCGCAGCCGAACACCTCCCTCTACTTGCACGCGCGCGTCGAAGGAGCACCGGTCACGTACGCGATCGTCGAGCGCTCCGTCGGCGAAACGTGGCGCCGCCAATACGAGACCGCGCAGCCGATGGGCCCGCCCCCGGGCGTGCTCTTCGGCCAAGGCACGATCCCTCCGAGCGAAGTGCAGCTCGGCTTCCCGGTGAACCCGGGCACCTATTACATCGTTCTCGAGAACGCCACGCAGCCCTCGCTCCTCAACATGGCGATGCCCGTCGGCGAGCCCGTCGCGCGCGTGCGGTACAGCGTGGAGGTGGGCGAGCGACGGTAGTCAGACCTCAGTCCTCAGCAGGAGAGGCTCCGGGCTCCGGGCTCCAGGCTCCAGGCTCCAGGCTCCAGGGACCAACGAGTCGCCACTACCTCGCCCTCCGCGAACCGTTGGCCCTCGGTCGCAAGGTGAGCAGCCATCACGAAGCACGAGAAGGACGAAGCACGAGAGGGCGTCTGGCGCGCAGAGGCGCGGCCAGCGCGCGACTCCCTTGCGATGCCCCATCACGTTGCCGCGATGCGGACAGGGTCGCGCGAGCCTAGCGGCGCGAACCGCTGAGGACCGAGGACCGAGACTGAGGACTCAAAAACCCTGGAGCCTGGAGCCCGGAGCCTGGAGCCTCTTTACAACGTGTTCTCCGTCGCCCCCATCGCCGCCTTGAGCACGGCGGTGGCGTCGTCGATGGAGCTGTTCCGCCTCTTCTTCGGCTTCGGCTCCTTCGGCTCGCTCGGCTCGGCGGACGCGACCGTGTAGCCGTCGTTCTTCTTCGGGCGCGGCGGCGGGCTCACCTTCGCCGCGACCATCGGCGTGCTTCGAACGGGACGGGTCGCGGTGCGGGTCGGCTTCGCCTCCTTCTTCGGTGGCGGGGGCGGAACGACGACGGCGCTGCTCGGCGGGATGACGACCGTCGCGACGGGCACGACCGGCGCGGCCGGAGCTTGGGCGTAGGCCTGCGGCGGAGTCGTGGGAGTCGTGTTGTGGATGACGGTGGGGCCAGCCGGGTTCGCCACGATCGGCGGCGGGAGCGCCGTCACCTGCGGAGGCGGGCTCGCTTGCTGTTGCTGCTGCTCGGCCTCGAGCTGCTCCTCGAGCTGCTGCGCCGCGAGCGCGGCCTCGGCCGCGTTCTGGCGCGCGCGCGCAGCGGTGCCGAACACGCCGCCGATGAGCACCCCGGCGAGCACGATCGCGAAGCCGGTCCTCGAGTTCGGCCGCGAGCGGATGACGAAGGTCTCCTGCTGCGCACGGTGCCGTCCGGTCGCGACCGCATCTCGTACCGTGGCCATCGCGACCGGCGCGAGCGAAGGAGGCGCCGCGGGCGCGGGCGCGTAATGCGCCGGGTAAGCATAAGCGGGCCGGAACGGGTTGGCGTTCGCGCCGCGGTGAGTCCCGCCGTTCGGCGGGGGGAAGCTCACCGACTCGAAGTCGCCCGTCCCGAGCGGGATGGGATCAGAAGCCGAGTTCTCGTACCGAAGCGACAAAGGACTCCTCCGCTGCCGAGGGGAGCCCATGCGAATTCCGAGCCAACCACGGGCGCTCCCTGGTGTCGGGATTTCCATTCCCGCCTCTTCGATGTAAGTGCCTTCGTCCATGGCGAGGACACTCCGTGAGCCGCCGGTGGGGGTCCATCGATCCACTCCCCGTGCGTGACGACTGCGCGATGACTGCCGTCCGAGGTTGCGGGCTGCACACCGCGCCCCGGCGATGCCCGCGTGGTCAGGCAGCTGCGATCGGACGTGGGAAGGCCTCTCGATAGGAACGGAGAGTTGCCTTCTCGTCGAACGCGTACGTGTAATTGGTCGCACGCACGAACGCGCTCGCGTCGACGGTCACCGGGTAACGAATGTGATCGAGGGCGCCGCGCGGGAGCCGCGGGAGCCCGAAGCGCCCGAGCGCCGCGGAGAAGAGCGGACCCGGCAGCGGCACGTTGGTGCGTCCGGTCTCCGAGATGATGACGGAGAGCGGGACCGGACGCGGCCCCGCGACGTTGAAGACGCCGCGAGGTCGCGCGTCGACCGCGACGACGAGCGCGTCGACGAAGTCCTGCTCGTGCATGAAGTGGAACAGCGGGTCGTAACCGAGGATCGTCGGTACGCGCGCGCCCCGAAGGAACTTCGCGAGCGTGCCGTGTCCGGTCGGTCCGAGCGTGTACACCATGCGGAGCACGCTCGTGACGATGTTCGGATGACGCCAGAGCGCCGAGCCGGCGTAGAGATCGGCAGCGACGAGGTCCGCGAGCTGCGGGAACGACGAGATCCCGACCGGAGGCTCGTCCTCGACGTGGAACAGCGGAGAGTCCGCCGCCGCGCCGTAGTACGTGTGGCGCCCGACGAAGACGACGTGCTCGACGCCGTAGGCGGCCGAGTGCTCGAAGACGGCGCGCGTGCCTCCGAGATTGATGCGGTAACGGTCCTCGCTCTCCACGAGCAGATGCGTGACCGTCGCCATGTGGATGACGGCATGCGGGCGCACACGCCGGAAGACGTCCTCGGCGGCGCGCTTGCGGATGTCGAGCTCGTGCATCTCGACACCCGAGGGAGCGTCACGGAACGGACGCCGATCGATGCCGATGACGTCGTGTCCTTTCTGGAGCAGCCGCTCGGCGAGCATGCGGCCGAGGCGCCCCGCCAAGCCCGGGACGAGGATCCTCATCGTGCCCTCCCTTCCGGCTCGAGCGACCTCTGCGAACGGCGCGCGGTCGGGAGCGGGACGATCTCTCCCTTCCGCCGTCTGCGCCCGATGTCGATGAGGCGCGCGATGCGGTCCTTCACCGCCTCGACGTGCCGGGCGACGACCTCGTCCTCCTCCGCGCCGGTGCCCTCGAACATCATCGGCTCCGAGTAGTAGACCTCGAGCTTCGCCGGCAGCGGGAAGGCCACGAGCCACGGAGTGACCGGGATGTACGGGAGCCCGAGGAGCTTGCCGAGCGTGACGGCGTTCGCGATCGTCGGGACCGCCTCGCCGCCGCCGAGGAACGCGAACGGAACGATCGGCGTCTTCATCTTCATCGCCAGGCGCATGAAGCCGGTGCCGAACTGCACGAGCGTGTAGCGCTCGCGGAAGAGCTTGGCGGTCCCGCGCGAGCCTTCGGGGAAGACCATCAGCATGCGCTCGTCGGCGAGCAGCCGCTCGGCGTGCGCGGGCAGCCCCGTGAGGTGCCCGAGGCGGCTCGAGATCCCGGAGGCGAACGGGAGCCGGGCGAGGAACTTCTCGGCCATGGCGTGCACGAGGCGAGGCGGCTCCATGTCGAAGAACATGGAGCCGGTGACCATGATGCCGTCGAGCGCGAAGCCGCCGGAGTGGTTGCCGACGAGCATCACGCGACCGCGCTTCGGGACGTTGTCGATCCCGTACGACTCCACGGAGAAGTACGTCCGGTAGAAGAAGCGGAGGGCGGTGAAGTAGACGCCGAGGTAGTTCTTCGAAACACCGTAAGGGTCGAGCCCGAAGTCGTTCCATGGAAGCTCGAGTCGCTCGACGCGCTCACGCACCTCGGGATCGATGGGCAATCGCAAGGGCTCCTCCTCCTGACGCCAGAGTATCGGATCGCACGCCCGGCGTGCGCTCGCGCCGCGCGGCGATCGATCTCGTCCGTCGGGACGAGCGGCGCAGGTGTTGACGGGCCGCCGGTCGCGGGCGATGAAGGCGCCGATGAAACGGACCGGCCTCTTCTTCGCCCTCTCCCTCACCTCGGCCGCGATCGCGGCGCTCGCCACGACCGGCTGCGACGACAAGAAGGCCAAGTCGCAATCCACGACGGCGGCGTCGGCGCCCGCGCCGAAGGACAGCGCGCCGAGGCTCGACAAGATCGCGCGTGCGGACTTCAACCGCGTGGCCGCCGAGCTCGCGCTGCCGCTGTTCTGGTCCGACGACAAGAACAAGAACGGCGCGCTCGATCCCGACGAGCTCGCCGTGTACTGGGGGCTCGATCCGAAGGCCTCGCTCGAGGACTACGTCGGCAAGGACGGCTTCACGCCGAAGATGCTCGAGGCCTACGACCGGATCGTCAAAGCGAAGGATCAGAAGCCGGACGACCCGCGCAAGGCGGCCGTGCTGAAGGAGCTCGCGCAGGGGCGCATCACCCTCGTCGCGACGGACATGTCGAAGCTCGACGAGCAGGAGAAGCGCTTCGTCGCGTCGATCATGAAGGCGGCGGCGCTCATCGAGGACCTCTACGCGAAGCAGCAGGGCACGACCGAGCTCGCGAAGAAGGTCCCGGCCGACGATCCCGCCAGCAAGATGCTCTTCTTCCGCGGACAGGGGCCGCGCTGCGAGGCGCCGCTCACGCAGAACGATCCCGCGTGCGGAGCGCTGTTGCCGGCCGACATGCCGAAGACGAAGATCTCGGGCCTGTACCCGGCCGACGTCCTCGCGTCGAACCCGAAGCTCTGCGAGGACCTCCAGAAGAAGAAGGGCCCGAAGAGCGAGTTCCAGAACAAAGGGTTCCTCGAGCCGTTCACCGCCGTCGTGAAGGACGACAAGGGCGAGCTCGTCGCGAAGGCGTTCCACGAGGTCTGGCCCGCCGAGACGCAGGCGATCGCCAAGGAGCTCGAGACGGCCGCCGGCTTCCTCGGACCGAAGGAGCAGGCGATGAAGGACTACCTCCTCGCCGCCGCCAAGGGCTTCACGACCGACGAGTGGTGGCCCGCCGACGAGGCGTGGGCGAAGATGGATGCGAAGAGCTCGAAGTTCTATCTCCGCATCGCGCCCGACGAGGTCTACGACGAGCCGTGCAGCACGAAGGCGCTCTATCACGTGAGCTTCGGCCTCATCAATCAGGGCTCCGTGAAGTGGCAGCAGAAGCTCGATCCTCTGAAGGCCGAGATGGAGAACGCGCTCGCGGAGCTCGCGGGGCCTCCGTACAAGGCGCGTGACGTCCAGTTCAAGCTGCCCGACTTCGTCGACATCGCGCTCAACGCCGGCGACTCGCGCAAGGCGTTCGGCGCGACGATCGGCCAGTCGCTCCCGAACTTCGGGCCCGTCGCGAACGGCGGCCGCGGCCGCACCGTCGTGATGACGAACTTCTACACGGACCCGGACAGCATCGCCGCGTCGAAGGACCAGGCCGAGTCGCTGTTCTGCAAGGACACGATGGCGAAGTGGACGAACGACCCCGAGCCGCAGCTCATGGCGACGTTCCTCCACGAGGCCGCGCACAACCTCGGGCCTGCCCACCAGTACAAAGCGAACGGCAAGATCGATCGCGAGGCGTTCGGCGGGCCGCTCGCGAGCACGCTCGAGGAGCTCAAGGCACAGACCGCGGCGCTCTACTTCACCGAGTGGCTCGTGGACAAAAACCAGATCACGCGCGAGGAGGCCGACAAGGCGCACGTGCGCGATCTGTTCTGGGCCTTCGGCCACATCTCGCGCGGCATGTACGCGGAGAACGGCCACCCGAAGAACTACAGCCAGCTCGCCGCGATCCAGCTCGGCGTGCTGATGAAGGACGGCGCCGTCACCTGGAAGGCCGAGGAGACCGCGGCCAACGGCAAGGACAAAGGCTGCTTCTCGATCGACCTGGCGAAGATGCCCGCCGCCATCAAGGGGCTCATGACCGACGTCGCGCAGATCAAGGCGAAGGGCGACAAGGCGCGCGCCGACGTCCTCATCAAGGAGTACGTCGACGTCACGGGCGACAAGAAGAAGCTCCACGACGTCATCACGGAGCGCATCACGCGCGCCCCGAAGGCGAGCTTCGTCTACTACGTGAAGCTCGACTGACGACGGACTCGAGCCGTCGGTGGAAGGGCGGCGAGGAGCCGCCCTCCGCTCGACAGGCATCGAATGGCCTCAGCAATCCCCCAACCAGCCGAGGACCGAGGACTGAGGACCGAGGCGCCTGAGGCCTGAGGCCCGAGGCCTATTGAGGTACCCTATCTGCGCGTGACCGCATCGCGGGTCCCTCATCCACCGATCGAGCCGCCGCCGACACGCGTGCGCTTCCCCGAAGCATCGCGCGCGCCCAAGCACGGGGTGCTCGCCGTCGGCTGCGACTTCAGCCCGGGGACGCTGCTCCTCGCGTACCGGAGCGGGATCTTCCCCTGGCCGCACGGCGAGGACGAGGACGAGCGCGGCGCGCCGCTCGTCCTCTGGTTCTCGCCGGAGCCTCGCTGCATCTTCGAGCTCGACCGTGAGCCGCACTGGTCACGGAGCCTCCGGCGGACGCTCCGCCGTCATCCCTACGAGATCACCATCGACGAGGACTTCGCCGGCGTCATGCGGATGTGCGGCGAGACGCGCCCGCAAGGGACGTGGATCATCCCGGAGCTCATGCATGGGTACGAGCGGCTGCACGAGCTCGGCTGGGCGCACAGCGTCGAGGTCTGGGAGCGCTCCTCCGACGGTCGGAGCCGCGAGCTCGTAGGCGGCATCTACGGCGTCGCGATCGGAGGTCTGTTCGCCGGCGAGTCGATGTTCCACACGCGGACGGACACCTCGAAGATCGCGTTCGCGACGCTCGTCGCGAAGCTACGGGAGACCGGCTACGTCCTGTTCGACGTCCAGGTCCAGAACCCGCACCTCGCCTCGCTCGGTTGCGTGGAGATCCCCCGCGACGAGTATCTCGCCCGCCTCCGCACGGCCCTCGAGGTCCGCCCGGCGCCTCTCGCGGCGGCGTCGATTCCGGCGCGCGCGACCTGAAAAGCTCAGGCAAAACGGCCGCTCGCGAAAAATCGACTGCGGCTGAGCTCGCGTGGCGGTTTTGCAGGATCTAGGTCTCTTGCGCTCGAAAGCCCGGGAAAACTCGTGCTCGGAGACCGCGTCATCTCGCCGCAACCGCGCTTTCGTGGTGCGAAATACGCCTGTAGGGCGAGCTCCGACTTTGGCCCGTTGCGCTCGGACGTGCCAGACTCAAAGACGGCACCCGGAGCCGGGCGATTCGGCGTGCCTTTCGTCCTGGCAGTGACCAACGACGGGCAAGCGCGTTCTTCGTCGCCCGCGAAGAACGTTCTTTGGGAAGCAATCGACGAAGCGGCGTGTTCTCACGCCCCCTTCATGGCGGTCGACACGACCCGCCTGACGCGCTCGAGGCAGCCAACACCTTCCTTGATCGGAGATCCAAAGCGTTCGTCAAACGTGCGTAGAGATCGGCGCCTCGACGAACCAAGCGAAGCAGAGAGCCGCCAAACGAGCAAGTCCGGAGACGAGTGAAGCCTTAGGCGAGACGCAACCGAGCCAAATTGTTGGTCTGCCCTCGAGCGTGGACGTGGGCAGGAGCGAGACCAATAAGCCACGCGGAGTCGATTAGCCTTGAAGAAGTCCGAGCCGTCCAACCTCTCCAAAGCGCCTATCGCGAACACGACCCCGCCGGCCGAGGCCGAAGAGGCGGTCGACATGTATTTCCGGAAGATGGCCCAGGTGGCCCTCCTCACGCGCGAAGGCGAGGTGGAGCTCGCACAGCGCATCGAGACCGGAGAGAGGCGCATCATCGAGGCCATCGTCGACTCTCCCTTCGCGGCCGCAGAGCTCGACCACATCGGACGGCTCCTCTACAAGGGTCGGCTCAAGGTCCGCGACGTCGTCCGCAACGTCGACGACGAAGACGCCTTCGACGAGGCGACGATGCTGAAGATCGCCCGCCTCCTCGAGCGGCCGCTCAAGGAGCTGCACGGGCCGAAGGTGAAGAAGCCCGAGGGACGGCGACCGAAGAACGCCAAGAAGACGAAGTACGAGCTCGCCAGGGAGAACATCATCTCGCTCTTGGAGGAGCTGCGGCTCGATCGAGGCGTCATCGACCGAATCGAGAAGAAGCTCCGCCTCGTGCAGCGCGAGAATCCCTCCGCGAAGAAGAGCACGACGGCGACGCTCGAGAAGATCACCGATGGCCGCCGCATCGCCGACAAGGCGAAGGCCGAGCTGGTCGAGGCGAACCTGCGGCTCGTCGTGTCGCTCGCGAAGAAGCACGTGAACCGCGGCCTCCAGCTCCTCGACCTGATCCAGGAGGGGAACATCGGCCTCATGCGCGCGGTCGACAAGTTCGACTACAAGCGCGGCTACAAGTTCTCGACCTACGCGACGTGGTGGGTGCGCCAGTCGATTTCACGCGCGATCGCGGATCAGGGCCGGACGATCCGCGTCCCCGTCCACATGTACGAGTCGCTCCAGAAGCTCACGCGCATGAGCCGCTCGCTGCTCCAGGAGTACGGCCGCGAGCCCACGCCCGAGGAGCTCTCCGAGTCGACCGGCATCCCCGTCGAGAAGGTCCGCGCCGTGATGAAGATCGCGCGCGAGCCGATCAGCCTCGAGACGCCCGTGGGCAACGACGGCGAGTCGCACGTCGGCGAGTTCATCCCCGACGAGACGTCGCTGCCTCCGGACGAGGCCTACGCGCAGATGCGCTTCTGCGATCAGACCCGCCAGCTGCTCAAGACGCTCACGCCGCGCGAGGAGAAGATCCTGCGCATGCGCTTCGGCATCGACGAGCCGCGCGATCACACGCTCGAGGAGGTCGGCGAGAGCTTCTCGCTCACCCGCGAGCGCATCCGCCAGATCGAGACGAAGGCGCTGCGCAAGCTCCGGCTACCCTCGCAGCATCGGAAGCTCAAGACGTACATCACGGGGTGACCGGGAGCGCTTTGCGCAGGCGTTTCGAGCTTTCGGTGCTCTGCGGGAAGAGGCTCCAGGCTCCAGGGGGTGCGGACAGGGCGCTCCTCGCACGCTTTCCAGGGCCTCGCCTCCCGCGCCGTTCGCACATGTCGAGGTCATCGGCGCGGCCATGACGGGCCCGAGCCGCCTCGATCCACGCGCTCCATGTGCTGGCGGAGAGGCCACGGTCGTCGTAGGTACTGAGATCGCGACGGGCTCCATCCCTGGAGCCCGGAGCCTGGAGCCTGGAGCCTCACGACCGTGATCATCCAGCAGCGCATCGAGGCCAAGCTGAAAGCGGCGTTCGATCCCTCGCACCTCGAGGTGATCAACGAGAGTCACATGCACAGCGTGCCGAAGGGATCCGAGACGCACTTCAAGGTGGTCGTCGTCTCGGAGCGGTTCGACGGGATGTCGCCCGTCAAACGGCATCAGCTCGTGTACGGCGCCCTCGCGGAAGAGCTGAAAGCCGGAGTGCACGCGCTCGCGATCACCTCGCGCACGCCCGCGGAATGGGCCGCGAGCCCGGAGGCGAACGTCTCGCCCAAGTGCATGGGCGGCGCCGGGAAGTAGCTTCGACCTTCCGCCTTCCCTGCCCGCGTGGCGGCGTGCTCACGCCACGCGCGCGTCGCGCTTCGAGGTCTCTACTTATCGAAGTCGACCCTCACCCTGTCCGGTCGGGCCACGCCGCATCACCGAGCAAGAGCGTGGCCGACCGGTCTGTCGGGCGGACATCGTGCCTAGTTGGGCAGGTTCTGCGCGTTCTTGGCTTCGGCAGCAGCCTTCAAGGCTCGCTCGCTGGCGCGCTCCCAGCGAAGGATGTCCTCCAACGCATCGACCATCGAGGCTCCGAGCCCGCGGTGGTCGGCGATCCGGCGATCTCCCGCAATCGCGCGTGCGGGGTCCGCGCGCCGGTCCGTCGGCTTCTTCCGGCGCTCGGCCTTTCGCCGCTCCTCTGTCTGTTTCGTGGTGGTTTTCATGAGACGTCGCATCCTCCCTATATCGCGCTCTTCCTCGAATCGAGCCTAGAATCTAGCGAAAGAAAGCAGCCGGGCCACCACAGGCCCCCGAAAGCAAGCAAGAAGGTCAGATGAAGTAGTCGGGGATGAGCTCCGAGTCTTTCATGCCCGGAGTCACCGCGTAGTGCGAGAAGTCGGTCACGCCGGCCTGTCGGAGCACATCCTCGTCGATCGCGAAGTTGCCCGTGTACTCGGTGCTCTTCTTCGTGAGGATCACGTGCGCGGCGTCGGCCATGATGTCCGGCTTGCGCGATCGCGACACGACCGCGTCGCCGCCGAGGAGGTTCTGGACGGCGGCGGTCGCGATGACCGTCTTCGGCCACAGCGCGTTCACCGCGATGCGCTTCGGCCGGAGCTCCTCGTGCATGCCGAGCACGCACAGGCTCATGCCGTACTTCGCCATCGTGTAAGCGACGTGCGGCGCGAACCAGCGGGCCTCCATGTTGAGCGGAGGCGAGATGTTCAGGATGTGCGGGTTCTCGGCCTTCTCGAGGTACGGGATGCACGCCTGCGAGCACGCGAAGGTGCCACGCGTGTTGATCCCGTGCATCAAGTCGAACTTCTTGAGCGGCGTCTCCAGCGTGCCCGTCAGGCTGATCGCGCTCGCGTTGTTCACGAGGATGTCGATGCCGCCGAACGTACGGACCGCCTCCTCGACCGCCGCGCGGATCTGATCCTCCATCCGGACGTCGACGATGCACGCGAGCGCCTTGCCGCCGGCCGCCTCGATCTCCTCCTTGGCCGTGTAGATCGTCCCCGGCAGCTTCGGGTGCGGGTCGGCGGTCTTCGCGGCGATGACGACGTTCGCGCCGTCACGGGCGGCGCGGAGCGCGATGGCCTTGCCGATGCCGCGGCTCGCGCCCGTGATGAACAGTGTCTTTCCCTTGAGCGTGCTCATGCGTGTGGGCTGCTCCCGGAAGGAGGGACGCCGAACGGAACGTCGATCCGGGACGGCGCGACGTCCGCGGCCACCGCACTACGAGATGGACGTGGCCCGGTCAATGCGGAATGCGCGGGATTTCGCCGAGCCGCGCGAGATTTTTCCCGTCATGGAACCGTTCTTGCCAAATCTTGCTGCTCCGAGCGAAAAGGGCGTGCACGGATAGCGCTCGGTGCTATGGGCTCGGGTTCTCGCTGCGGGTGAGCCCCCGCCCGGCGGCCGCCCTGTAAGCTCGGCCAGGGGCCCGGCGTTCGGTCCGGTCGAAGGCCATGCCCTCCCGCCGAACGTCGACGGACAGCCCGCTTTCGAGGCGACGCCGCAGATCTTCGTGCGCGCACGAACGTCCGAACGCGGGCCTCGTCGAGTGGGCGAGGCAGGTCGTCGGAAAGGAAACACGTTCGCCATGCGCGCTCCCCTCACTCGCGTCCTCACGCTCACGTCCGTCGTCGCGCTCGCGGTCGGCTGCACGAAAGAGAAGGTCATCGTCATGAAAGAATCCGCGACACCGTCCAGCACGACGAACGCGAGCACCGCGCTGGCGAGCGAGGAGAGCATCCCGCTCGTGACGGACGGCGAGCGGCCGAGCGACGAGCCCGACTGGGGGATCAAGGAGCCGAGCGATTCCCGCCTCTACGCGCAGGTCGTCGACAAGGTCGCGAACATGGTCTCGGACTCCGACCTGCAGCGCCGCGTCGCGCAGCGCAAGCTCGCGCTCGTGAACGTGATGTGGGAGGACACCGGCCGCGCGCAAGGCTCGGCGCTCGGGCCCAACATCTCCGATCTGACGCTGCAGGTCCGGCGGAAGGACGAGGCGGGTCGGTTCGCGTCGGCGATCATGCCCGTCATCCGCTTCCCGAACTTCGTCGACCGCACGGGAGACATCCCCGCGGATCGCTTCTTCGTCCGCGTGGGCAACGAACGGCCGGGCGGCAGCCTGAGGAGCGTCCCGCTCACGGACGTCCTGCGGAACATCAAGGCGTTCGCGTCGCGGCCCGACTCGATCCTCGGCGACGGCAACATGCTCGCGCCGCGCGACACCCACTTCCTCGTGAGCGCGCAGGCCGTCTTCCTCCCGATCCCGAAGTCCGGCAAGGCCGAGTTCAACCCGGTGCTCTTCAACTACCAGTCGGCGCCCGGCTCGCCCGCGGTGCTCACGATCCTCGTGACGCGTCAGGGGTCGAGCATGCAGGTCATCGAGAACAGGGGCGAGGACGCGACCGCCGCGGGCTGGGGCCAGGAGCTGTACTTCAACGCCGGCGGGCAGCGCGCGGCCTTCACCGCCGAGCGAAAGAGCGACGTCGAGCAGCGCATCCAAGCGCAAGGCGGTCCCAAGACCGAGGACGACAAGAGCGCCCTCCAGAAGGGCGCCGACGTCCTGTTCCTCGTGCAGGTGCCGCTCAAGCACCACAACCTCGGGAGGCTCGGAGGCCCGCTCCCTTCGCCGAAGAAGAGCGCAGCGGCCAAGGGCGCCGGCCCCATGCCTCCGCCCGCCCCGCAGGGCGCGCCCATGGCGGAAGCCGCGAGGAGCGACGTCGAGCAGGCGGTCCTCGGGCACGGCCCCAAGCTCGGCCCCTTCCGCGAGGGACGTCAGCTCCGCCTCGAGCGCGATCCGAACTTCCCGATCCGCATCACGGTGCAGTTCTACAAAGCGACGAGCAACGGCGTCGTCAGCGACATCGATCTCGACAGCATCGCGCGATCGATCGGCAGCGTGTACGAGCACGCCGAGTTCGTCGGCTCCCTCGTGATGCCGGAGGACGATCCGCGCCGCCCCACCGCGTGGCAGAAGGTGCCGCGCGAGTGGTTCCCTTGGTGAGGCGCCGAGGTCGCCCCACCCGGTACCCATGTTGCAACCCGGCGGGCTCGACCGTCGCGCGTGAAGGCTCGCGCGCGACGGGGAGGCCCGCCGGTGATGCACGCCGCTCGATGCACGCTCCTCGCCTTCCTCCTCGTCGCATCGAGCGCCTGCCGCGACCGAAATCGGCAGGAGCGTGCGTACGACGACGAGGATCGCTCCGGGGCGGCGACGGTGACGGCGGCGATCTGGGTCCCGAACGATGCAGCGATCGATCGACTCGTCGCCGCACGATGCGCGCGGGAGATCACCTGCGACGAGATCGGGCCCGATCGTCGGTTCGCGAGCGACGACGCGTGTACGCGCACGATCCGCGACGGCGCCGCGGGCCTCGGGTCACGCGCGTGCCCGGCGGGCATCGACGGCGTCGCGCTCGAGAGGTGCCTCGACGCGATCCGCATGGAGCCGTGCACGCGTCCGAGCGAGGAGATGGACCGGCTGGCGCCGTGTCGACCGCGCGCGCTCTGCCTCAAGGCGGAGATGCCACACCGCTGAGCCCCTTCCGTGCTTCCCGTGAAATCCCCCGCAAAGCGGCGGCGGGGGCCTCAGCGCCTGCGCCGTGCGCGCAGCGCGATGACGCTGCCCATCGGCTGAGGCGGATCGGGATCGAGGGGCGGCAGCGCGAGCACGAGGCGCTCGATCCTCGGGAGCGCGTCGGCCGCGGCGCGCTCCGCCCGGAGCTCGTCGAACTCTCCGTCGAACACCAGACAGAGGATGTAGATGCCCAAGAACGAGATGGCGAGGAAGTACTCGCCGTCGCGCTGGACGTGATGGAGGTGGCGTCCCTTGCGAAGCGCATCGAGCCCGGGGAGGCTGCGCACCGCGGCGATCGCTCGGCGCGTCGTCTCGCTCTCCTCGGGACGCTCGACTTCTTCTCCCGCTTCGGCGTCCTCGCTGACGAGCCGCGTCGACTCCGCGGGGATCGGGCTTCCGCCGCGGCGTGTCGCCTCCGCGCCGTCCTCGACGAGGTCCTGGAGCGGGCCGCTCTCGTCGTCGTAACGCGACGCGAGCTCACGATCGGACACGTCGCGGAGGAGCAGCTCGTTGCGCGCCCTCGGCCGAGCCGGGACGGAGGCCGATCCCCAGACCACCGGAGAGTCGGTGTCGATCACGACGACGTCGAGCGCGCGTGCACGCGCCGCGAGCGCCTTGAGCTCCTCGTGCAGCGACGTCGCCACCGGCGGTCGCGCGCGCATCTTCTCGGAGGGCGGCGACGCCAACGCGAAGGAGAAGGTGCTCGCGAGGATCGCGAGACGGCGTGCGCGGACCTCCCGGTCGGGCGGAGGCGTCGAGAAGCTCGCGACGAGCTGTCGACCGTCGTCGAGCCTGCTGACGATGACGTTGTCCGTTTCCGGGGCCGTCTCGCCGACGGTGAGCAGGCGGACGTCGTCCGCTTGCAGCTCGCGCTTGCAGAGGTTGACGAAGCGCTCGAAGTCGGAGGTCTCGGCCATCGGAAGCTGAACCTTCTAGCACACTTGGCGGCTTTTCCGGCGCACTACCCGCCGCGGCGCTCCGCGGACGCCGCCGTCGGCTCGACCGTCGCCGCCCGAGCCCGTCCGCGTCGAAGGTAGAGCTCGGCGCGCCTGGCGCGCCGCTTCGGTTCGAACCCATGGTGCGCGGTGGGGAAGGGCGCCTTCGTTGCGAGACCGGAGCCGCACGATGGCGGGACGGATCGGATGCGCGCCGGTGATCGCGGCCATCTGGGCCATCCACGGCTCGTCGAAGAAGAGCGGTGCTCGCGCGAGCGCATTCGTCTGCGCCGGCGGCGCGCTCTACGGCTCGCCGTCTCCGCCGATCCCTATCCCCTCGTGCTCGCGCCGGTCGTCGTCGGCTACGCGCTCCTCGTCTCGTTCGGCCGGATGCGCAGGCTCCCGGCCCTCGGGATCGGGCTGCTCGTGGGGCTCGTGCCCTTCGCGCTGCTCCATCACGCCCGTGGTCACGTACGCGCAAGCCGACTACTGGGCGTCCTACCGGCTCACGTTCCTCTTCTCGGAGCGGATCGTCGTCGTCCCCGCGAACCCGAGCGAGGATCGCTACGCGCCGTATCGCCGAGCCTTCGAGGCCGCCCCGGTCTACGCGTACGTCTTCGACGCGAACCGGTCACGCGAGGACCTCGGCGAGGTGGAGCGAAGGCTCGACGAGGAGAGCGCCGCCGTGGAACGAACGCGGATCGGCCGGCACACCGTCTTGTCGTCACGCGTCGCACGGCTACCGGCGACGAGCCTCGAGCGGCGGAGTGATGGCCATCGGACCTCGGGCCCGACGCTCGAACGATCGCCCCTCCAGAGAAAGCTCGGCCAGGAGCCCCACCGCTCGGACGCGGGGTCGGCTCCTGGCCGTCATCGCTTCCTGTTCACGCTGCCGCGCGCTCGCCTGCGGCGAGAGCCTCAGTCGGTGCAGGGCACGTTGGCGTACGGATCGACGCTCGAGTCACGCGGCGCGACTGCGACCTGGAGGCGCGACTCGCTGCTGGAGCGCTGCGCCTTCGACGCGCGGATGCGCGGCTCGCTCGTCTCCCGCCGCTCACGGCCACGGGCTACCGGAAGTTGACGCGTTGCAGCTTGAGTCCGTGCAGGAAGTGGATAGCTCATGACGTTCGACATCGGTCGCAAAGCTCGTGCCCTCTCTCGAGGACATCGAATCGTTGGAAACCTCGTGGTCCCTGCGCAGCCGAATTCGCGGTTCGGCCGTCGAAAGGGTGTCTTTCTTCGCGCAAGCTGTAGCCGATTCGACGCAGAGTCCACCCCGCGGTCTTCATGACGCGATGATGGCTGTCATACTCGATCGAGCTCGGAGCGCCGAATTCGGGGTCGACCGAAAATACGGTCGGGCTCGCTCTTCTCCCGCCGACGCGAGACCCCATGCGCGATCCTGACGAAAAGCGGAAGCTCGGCCGTTACCGCGACAAACGTTCGCCCGGCGCGACGAACGAGCCCTTCGGTGACGAGGCGAACGTCCCGGCGAAGGGCGGAACGACCTCGGGCGCTTACGTCGTTCACCTCCACGACGCCACGCGGCGTCACTGGGACGTACGGCTCGAAGCGGGCGGCGTGCTCATGAGCTTCGCCGTGCCGCGCGGCCCGAGCCTCGATCCGAAGGAGAAGGTCCTCGCGGTGAAGACCGAGGACCATCCGGTCGAGTACCTCGACTTCGAGGACGTCATCCCGGACGGTCAGTACGGCGCTGGGCCGATGATCGTCTGGGACCGCGGAGCCGTGACTTACCTCGAGGGTCCGGCGGAGGAGGAGCTCTCGAAGGGAAAGCTCCACGTCGAGCTTCGCGGAATGAAGCTCCGCGGGCGCTGGGCGTTCGTGAAGCTCGCGAAGGGCGAGACCGGCGCCGAGTGGCTCTTCTTCAAGAAGCAGGACGACCACGCGGATGCGTCACGGAGGATCGTCGACGAGCTCCCCCGGTCCATTCTCTCGGGGCTCACGGTCGAAGAGCTCGCGCGACGCGAAGAGATCGCACGCGCGTACCTCGATCGCGCCCTCGCTCGGGGAGCGACGCGTCACGACCTCGTCGGCGAGCTTCTCGCGACGAACGAATGCCCTCTCGTGGAGCCGCGAACCGCCGACGGCGTGACGCCGAGAACGGGCGTTCTCTACGACGCCGAGCTCGACGGAGTCCGCGTCCTCGCCTTGCGCGACGGCGACGTGATCGCGCTGCTCCACTGGCGTGGTGATGCGCCGGAGCACATCGAGGCGTTCTACCCCGACGTGGTGCGCGCGCTCCGCGCGCTTCCCGTCTCGCGGATCGCGCTCGACGCCCAGCTCGTGACCTTCGACGCAACGGGTCATCCGAATCTGAAACTTCTCGCGCAGCGCGTCGAACGCATCGCGAAAGGCGAGACGCACCGCGCCGTCACCGACATCCCGGTCACCCTGGTCGTCGAAGACCTCCTCGCGCTCGAAGACGCCGACACGCGATCGCTTCCGATCGAGGCGCGGCGCGAGCTCGTCACGACGATGCTGCCTCCGGTCGGGACGCTGCGCGCGGCCACTGCGCTCGAGGGTGACGAGGCGCGTGTGCTCGCGACGTGCGCCTCCCTCGGGATCGCGAGCGTCGTCGCCAAGCCGAAGGGCTCGCGCTACTCGCCGCGCGAACGATCCTGGCTGCGTCGTGCGACCGGCATCCCGCCGCGCCCGCGCTCGGTCGTCGATCACGGGACGGACGGCGCGCGGACGGCGCTGCGTCGAGTCGTCGTCTCGAACCGCGACAAGGTCTTCTGGCCCGCCGAGGGCTACACGAAGGGCGATCTCGTCGATTACTACGCGAGCGTCGCGAACGTCCTCCTGCCGTACCTGAAGGACCGTCCGGTGATCCTCGTGCGCCATCCGGACGGGATCGAAGGCAAGAGCTTCTTCCAGTGGAACGTCCCCGTCGGCATGCCCCCGTGGGTGCGGACGATGACGCTTCACGACGTCGAGGAGTACAAGGCGACCGTCGACGCGCCATCGCCGCCGAGCCAGCGCACGCCGAAGCGCGGCTTCCTCGTCGACGACGCATCGACCCTCCTCTACATCGCGAACCTCGGCTGCATCCCGATCCACGTGCTCGCGTCGCGCGCGCCGGATCTCGGGCGTGCCGACTGGGTCACGATCGACTTCGACGTGAAGAGCTCCACGCTCCGGAACGCCGTGACGCTCGCGCGGACGCTGCGCGAGCTCCTCGACGAGATCGGCCTGCCGGGTTTTCCGAAGACCTCGGGGCAGACGGGCCTCCACGTGCTCGTCCCGCTCGGGAAGAGCCAGAGCTTCGACACCGCACGCGCGCTCGCCGACCTGCTCGGCCGCCTCCTCGTCGAGCGACATCCCGACATCGCGACGATGGAGCGCGTCGTCTCGCGGCGCGGGGAAAAGGTGTACGTCGACACCGGTCAGACCGGTCCCTCACGAGCGATCGTCGCGCCCTACTCCGTGCGCGCCGTCCCGGGCGCGACCGTGTCGACGCCGCTGTCGTGGGACGAGGTCGTGCCGGACCTCGATCCGCGCGCCTTCACGATCCGGACCGTGCCCGAGCGCGTCGCCGCCCGGGGCGACTTGCTGCGCGGACTTCTCGGCGTCGAGCCTGACGTCGCGGGCGCGGTCGCGAAGCTCGCCGACGTGATCCCGAAGAGCGTGCGCCGGCCCTCGAAGAAATGAGGCGGTCCGGCCGCCGGAGCCGGGCGCGCTCGGCTTGACAGGCGTGCAGCGCCGCGTAAGGAGGCTCGTGCCGTGGCAGCCAGCTACTTCGACGTGGACGGGACGCTCGTCCGGACGAACCTGATTCACCCCACCCTCTTCTACTTGCTGCATCAGCGCACGCCGATGCGGAGCTTGCAGAAGCTCGCTCGCGCCGCGCTCCGCAGCCCGCAGATGATCTGGGCGGAGCTTCAGGACCGGCGCATGTTCAACGAGGTGCTGTTCACTTCGTACGAGGGCATCTCACGCGATCGACTGCTGATCCTCGCCGACGACGCGTTCGAGAGCGTGCTCAAGAAGGCGCTCTATCCGGCGGCGCGCGATCTCGTGGCACGGTGCCGCGACGAAGGTCACGACGTCGTCTTGGTCTCCGGCGCGCTCGACTTCTTGATGCAGCGCCTCGCCGACTACCTCGGCGCGACGCACGTGATCGCGAACCGCCTGGAGTTCAAGGACGGATACGCGACGGGTCGCCTGCTCCGTCCGGTGGTCGCGGGCCCCGAGAAGGCACGCCTCGTCCGCGAGCACGCGCGCGCGCACGGCCACGACCTCGACGAGTGCTTCGCGTACTCGGACAGCTACTCCGACGTCCCGATGCTCAGCGTCGTCGGCCACCCCGCAGCCGTGAACCCGGACTCCCGCCTCCAGCGCCTCGCGCGCACGTACGGGTGGCCGGTGTTGACGCTCGACAAGGGGCTCAACTGAGGACCTGCTGAAGGTCGGATGACGGCTGACTCGCCGAGGCCTCCACGGGAGTCCTCAGTCCTCAGCTTTCTCCTCCCTCGTGCTCGCAACCGCAGCGAGCGAACTGAAGGCGGTCTCGCTTCGTGGACTGAACTCACCACTCGAGGCCTGAGGCAAAAGCCCCACTCGCTGAGGACTGAGGTCTGAGGACTGAGGTCTGGCTCACTTCCTCTTGTCCAGGACCGAGCCGCCGCTCGACGACTCGTTGCGCGGCCGCGGCGTCGGTTGCGGGCGCGGGCGCGGGGTCGTGTTGGCCGTCGTTCGCGTCGGAGGCGGCGTCGGCTTCGCCGTCGGCGGTGGTGGAGGCGGCGGGGACGACGTTTCGGCGACGGTCGACGGGGAGTCCGGTGGCGCGGAGGCGGATGGTGCGGGCGTTGCGCTCGCTTCGGTCGGCTCTGGTGGGACGAACGGCGCGACCTTCGCGACCGTCGAGGCCGGCGGCTCGGAGCTCGCCGGCGGCGCGCTCGCCGACGCTATGCTCGCCGTCGCGGAAGACGGCGTGGACGAGCTCGCGGCCTTCTCCGGAGCGCGCTGCGCGAGCCACACGACGAGAGCCAGGAGCGCGACGGCGATCACACCGCCGCCGACGACGAGGACCCCGCGACGCTTCGGTAGGCCCGCCGGCCGATCGGGCAATGCATCGCTCGGCACCGACGCGACGCCGGACGGTGTGCCGGCGCTCTCCAGCTTCGGCGACGAGTCGACGAGTGGAGCGGCCTTCACGTAGTGGAACGGCGAAGGCGGTGAGGGCCGCGGCTCGCCGGCCTGCGGCGCGGCGACGGGTGACGACGCGGGCGCCGCGATGACGTCGCTCGACGCCGCGAACGACGACGGCGCGCCGGACGACGAAGGCGGCGCCGCGATGACGTCGCTCGATGCCAGGAACGACGACGGCGCGCCGGACGACGAGGCGGGGGCTGGAGTCGACGCAGGCGCGCCGTCGGGCGCGCTCGTCATCGGCGGCGGCGCGGGCGCGACCGCCGTCGTCGGCGGCGCCGTCGCGACGGCCATCGTCGGCGGCGCCGTCGCGACGGCCATCGTCGGCGGCACCGGCGCGGCCGCCGGCCTCGGCGGCGTCGCCGCGACGGCCATCGTCGGCGGCACCGGCGCGCCCGCGGTCGCCGGAGCGGCGGGCTCCGGGCTCGCGGTCCAAGGCTGGTCGATCATCGGCAGGGTCCCGCGCGAGGAGACCGGCGGCGCCTCGCCGAGCATCGTCGGTCGGCTCGCCGCGACGAGCTCCGCGGGGACCTCCTCCACGATCGTGGCTCGATCCGTCGGCGGCACGAGCTCCGGACGCGTGAGCCTCTCGTCGACCTCGGCCGGATCGATCGCCGTCTCGGCCCACTCGCGCACCGCCGTGGTCGGCGGCGGCTCGCCGACCGGCGGCTCGCGGATCGTGGGCCCCGCCGCCTCGGGATCCGTATCCATCGGGCCCCGCGCGGCCGCGTCCACGCGGGGGGTCGGCACGAGTTCGGTGGGCGGCGGCCCGACCCCGCTCGGCTCTTCGTCGGTCGCATCGGCGACCTTGCTCCGCTCGGAGGGCAGCCCGATGCGTGGAACGCGCGGCGCGAGGAGCTCGGGCGTCGGCGCCGTCGGCACCGCGGAGATGCGATCCGTCTCGAATCGGGCCGCTGCGGGCGGCCTGCTCGGAGCGGCGCTCGGTATCCGGGGCAGCTCCTCGCGCGCCGCGCGCAGCGCGGAGGCCACCTCGCGAAGGTTCGGGAATCGATCGCGCGGCACCTTCGCGAGGCATCGGCGGAGGATGGCCTGAACCGCCGGCGTGATCCCTCGCTCCGTCCGTCCCGGGCGCAGCCCCGCGGGCTCGTCGTCGGCGATCGCCTTCATCACCTGCGCGAGCGTCATGCCGTCGAAGGGGAAGCGCCCGGTGAGGAGGCGGTAGAGGCAAGCGCCCACGCCCCAGACGTCCGTGCGAGCGTCGATCCTCAGGCCTTTGACCTGCTCCGGCGCCATGTAGTGCGACGTGCCGGGGATCCCGCCGACCTTCGTGAGACGCGCCTCGGACTCGTCGATGCGCGGGATCGGCGGAGCGAGCCCGAAGTCGAGCACGCGGATGATCTCCTCGCCGTTCGGCTTGCGCTGGAGGAACAGGTTCTCGGGCCGGATGTCGCGATGGACGATCCCGAGGTCGTGCGCTTCCGCGATCGCGTCGCACGCCTCCGCCATCCAGCGGAGGGCGTCGTCGGGCGCCAGCGGCCCCAGCGAGGCGAGCACCGCCCCGAGGCTCCGGCCTTCGAGCAGCTCCATCACCATGAACGGGAGGCCCTCGGGGGTCTCTCCGACGTCCTCGACGCGGACGGTGTGCGGACCTTTCAGGCGCGCCATCATGCGCGCGTGCCGCTGGAACCGCGACGAGCTCTCGCGATCGGGGGTCCGCGCGATCTTGATGGCGACCCGCTTGCCGGAGGACGGATCGCGCGCCGCGACGACGACGCCCGTCGCACCCTCGCCCAGGCGCTCCTCGATCACGAACTTGCGGGCGATGAGATCCCCTTTCTTGGGGCCTGCTCTCACCGTCCAGGGCGAGTCCTGCACGTCCTTTAGAGTACCGGACGACGGGCGTACGACGCGAACGGGCGCATCGACGCGGCGCCCGCGATCGCGCCACGGCATCGGCGAGCCCGGCCGAACCCCGGCAGGCTCACGGCGCGGGAGGAGGTGCTCCGCCGATCGGCCCTTGCGGAGGGTACGGAGGCGGCACGGGGACGCGATGCGGAGGCATCGGAGGCGCCGGAGGCGGCGGCGGTCGCCGCTTCCAGAAGCCTCCTGCGGAGAAGGCGCCGAAGCCCCAGCGGAGCCAGCGCACGATCGAGAGCGCGAGCCAGAGCGCCCACGCGAGCATGGCCGCGCGATAGACGAACATCGGCGCGCTCACGACGAGCGGGCTCGGCAGCGCGGGCTCGCTCCGGTCCGTGAACCAGCGCAGCTCGCCCGCATACGACATGTTCCCGCGGATCTGCATGTCCGGATGACCGAGCAGCCCCTGGTGCACGGCCACGATCAACACGATGCACGCGATCAGCGTCGTGAGCACGATCGCCAGCTGCCGCAGGTTGAACGCGATGCGACCGAGGTCGGTCCGCTCGCGCCACGCGAGCAAGTGCAGCCACACGACGACGAACGCCGCGGCGACGACGTGCACCTGCGAGAGCCCGATCGCGAGAAGGAGCCACTGCCAGGTCGCGAGCGGCGTCCGCCGCATGGCGCCGAGCGCAGCGGCGACGGCGAGCACGACGAGCAGAAGGCTCCAGAAGAGGACGACAGGCCCGAGACGCGGACCGTGGAGCGCGAGGATCCAGCGCCCGCTCGGCATCGCGATCGTCGTCGTCGCGTTCACGCTCGGCGCGCCGAGATCGATCGGCGGGGCGCGGAAGAAGAAGCCGATCGCCGCGGGCATGCGCCAGCGTAGCTCGACGGTCTGCGAGCCGGGAGAGACCGGGATCGTGACCTTGCGCCCCTCCTGGCGGATCGGCGCGCTCGTGCCGCCGATCGCCACGGACTCGAGCGCGGCCCCTTCGGGGAGCGTGATCGTGTGCTGCGCGCCGCGGCTCGACCGGATCGAGAGCGTCAGCGTCGCGTCCGTCACGCGGAGGCCCGGCCGGAGGGCGTACGTGCTCTCGTCGATCGTCAGCGTGCTGCCTGCGACGCCGGCGGGCCGACTGACGTGCACCGTCGCCGACTCTCCGGGCCACGGCCGGAACTCGGGGATGGTCGCGCCCGGCTCGGCGTGAACGACGGGGATGCCGGACAGCTCGGCGTGCCAGATCGGGCTCATGTCGAGCCGCCAGAGCTCGGTCCACCCGACTTCCTTCGGCGCGGTGAGCACGATGGGCGAGCGCTGATCGAGCACCGAGCGCCAGCTCACCTCGCGGGCTTGCGGCGGGATGTTGAGCAGCACCTTTCCGCCGGACACGCGGACGTCCGCCGTCGTCACCGACTCGCCGTCGAGGAGAGGCACCTCGAGGACGATCGCGCTCCCGACCGGAGAGAGACGGACGACGCGCGTCGACACCTGCCAGTCGAGCCCGAGGAGCAGCGTCCGCTCGACGCGCACGAACGGCGGAAGGACGCCCGGCTCCATCACGGCTCCGGCATCGGCAGCGCCGCGAATACGTGTAAGCTGCAAGTTGTCGTCCGCGAGGCCGTCCTCGTGGATGCCTTCGACACGCCAGCCCTCGGCCTGCGCCTCCACGCGGTGCGGCTTCAGCGGGAGACCGAGGTGCACGAGCTCGCGCTCGGGGAGCGGGCCTTCCACGACGGCCTGGTGCCAGCCCTTCTCGACGGCGAGCCACACCTTGCCGTCCTCCGTCCGGAGGAGGCTCTTGGCGGGCTTGCCGTCGAGGAGCACCGTCTCGGGCGACCACTGCGCGCTCGTCGGCAGCGGAACGGCGGTCGACGCGGCCGCCTCGATCTCGAGCCGCAACCGGAGCACGCCGGGCCTCGCCTCGAGGAGCATGCGCGAGCTCGAGGCGCACGTCGGACTGCACGCGGGCTTCTCGAGCATGCGCGACGCGAGCTCGTCGAGGACCTCCTTCGGAGGCACCTGCGCCTCGGCGGCGCGCGGCAGGAGCAAGATGGCCAGGCACGCGAGCGTGGCGGCCGCGAACCCGAGGGTGCGCTTGCCGCCGCCGTCGCGCTCGATACGCGGCCGCACGGGCGACAGCCGGAGCACCAGCGCGACGAGCAACGCCGCGCGCACGATCGCGAGGAGCGCGTTCATCGCGGGGGAGAGCAGGTAGAGGTGGAGACGCTGCCCGCGCTCGACCGGTCCGCTCCATCGGAGCGGCACCTGCGTGAAGGTCCATCGCGGAAGGCCGGGCCCGGTCTGCACCATCGAGGCCGGGTCGTACACGTGCGCGTTGAACTGTACGTACGAGGTGGCGCTGCTCGCGGAGCTCGACGCCGCGCCCTGGAAACCCACGAACGGCGCTCGGCTCTTCGGCAGCTCCGCCTGACCACCGCCCGTCGGCTTCGACTCCGGCGCGTTCGTCGCGCCGGCCCTGCCCTCGTCGTCCGCGATCGGAGGAGCCTCCGGAGCGGGCTCGACGGGAGGCGGAGGCGCCGCCGGCTCCTTCCTCGCCAGACCGCCCACCGGCGAGGCGCCGTCGATGTCCTCGAAGACGCTGCGCTCGACGTGGCCGCTCGCGGACAGCGCCGGGAAGAGGCCTGCACGCACGTGCTCGATCAGGAACGGCACGGTGACGAGGACGAGCAGCGTGACGGCCGCGGCGCGTGCGCCTCCCGCCACCTTGCGCGAGATCACGAGACCGCGTCCCGGAGCCTCGCCCGCCTTCTTCGACGCGCGGTCGAGCGCGCGCACGAGCGCCTCGACGACGAGCACGAAGACGAAGACCCAGCGGGGCGCGCCCGACTCGGGGAACGTGAGGACGAACGTGACGAGCGAGAGCGCTCCCCAGGCTCGCCCCCAGAGCCGCCAGACGGCGATGGACAGAACGAGGACGAGGAAGAGCTCGAGGAGCGACCAGTGCTTGATCCACGTGCTCGGTACGTCGTCGACGCCCGTCGCGTGGAGCAGCCGAAACCCCGGCGGAAGGTGCAGCGTCGCGGTGACCGCGTGGAAATCGTGATTCCAGCCGACGGCAGGCAGATCGCTCGGGTCGGCGAGGATCCGGCTGTCGGCACTGACGCGGAGCTCGCCCTGCCGGACCTCGACGCCCGTCTTCGCCGCGTCACCTTCGAGATGCGTGATGAACTGGTCCCTTCCCCCGATCGACACGCGACCGAGCACGCTCGGCGGGAGCATCTCGAGGCGCGACGCACGACGGAGGTTGCCCGTGAGCGTGTCGCTCGCGGTGAAACCGCGCCCGTCGAAGTCGAGCCAGAGCGTGCGCTGCAACGTGAGGTGATCCGGAGGCGGCTCGGCGTCACCTCGCCGCTTCTCGACGAGCCGCAGCGAGTCGCGCAGCCCGAGCGGGTACGCCGGAAGCTTCTTCCACTCCTCGGGGAGCGAGGTCTGCTGCGGATCGATCGCGGGCACGCCCTCTACCTCGACGAGACGCAGGTTCGTGCGCGCATCGAAGACCCACACCTCTTCGCCTTCGCGCCACGGACCGTCGGGGTCGGGCCGCCGGAGCTCCTGCACGGGCCCTTCGCTCCGCGCGACGAGCTCGATCGTCCACGTCCCGGGTCGCGCCTGCACGCGCAGCCGCGTGTCCGGCTCGAGGCGCGCGGGGAGCTGGCTGTCGAGCGCCATCGGCACGAAGCCGGGCGGAAGCGTCTTGCCGAGCAGCACCTCGCGGTTGCGCCCGGCCACGTTGAGGACGATGCGCGTCGTGAGGAGGAGCGGGACGTCGTCGACGACGCGGCGGTGGACCACGAAGTCGAGCCTCTCGCCCTCCTCCGAGGTGAGCGTCTTCTGGAGCCAGAGCGTCCCCTTGGCGTCGCGGTTGGGATGGTCGACCGTCTTGCCGCGCAGCACGAGCCCGAGCAGCGCGGTCTGCGGCGGGATCTGCAGTGATTCGGGGAGCGAGTCCCACGCGAACGCGCCAGCGACGACGTGGTCGCCCGGCTCGAGCTCGACGCTCGGGACGCCTTCGCGCGGGATGACCACCGTACGCTTCCCGTCGACGGTCACGTCGAGAGGCCAGCGCTTGTCGTCGCCGGGCAGCGGCACCCATTGCCGTGCGTCCACGTGCCACGACTGGCGGAACGTCCCCCTCTTCTCGTCGAGCACCAGGTCGAGCCGTGCGGGCCACGCGCACTGGACGCTGCCGAGCCCGTGCAGCGAGGGACAGAGAGCGTCGGTCTTGCCGTGCAGGGCCCACGCCGTCCATGGCCGGAGCGGCTCCGGCACGGTCTTGGGGTCCATCGGCCCGTCCGCGCGCGCCGTCCGGGCGAGCAGCAGGGCGACACTCAGGATCGCAGCGAGAGCCAGCGCACGAAGGAACGCCCTCGAGGCGCGAGGCGCCCGGACATCGAGCTCGACCATGACCCCTCCGAAGAAGACGTGCGAGCGTAACACCCGAAACCCGCCATACGCGTGAGACCTGCGAGCGATCTCCGCGAGCTGCGAAATCGGCTGCGCATCGTCGTCGTCGCGCCGCGGCGAGGTGCGCGGCCCCTGGCCTTTTCGGCACGACGCGTGGTACGGAGGCTGCCCTCGCCATGTCGCATCCCCTCGTCGTCACCCTCGACCGAAAGAGCGCTCCGCGAACCATCTTTTCCGGCGATCGCCTGATCGAGGTGGACCTGCCTCCGGGCACGCGGGTCATCTACCCGAAGCAGCCGCTCGCCCCGCTGAAGGACGTCGAGGCCGCGATCCGGTACGCGATCAACCATCCGTACAACTCGGATCCGCTGCACGCGAAGCTCCGCCCCGGGATGAAGGTCGTCATCGGCATCGACGACATCTCCCTCCCGCTCCCGCCGATGCGGCGACCGGACGTGCGCGAGCGCGTGCTGACGGTCGTGCTTCAGACGCTGGCCGATCACGGCGTCGAGGACGTCGAGATGATCATCGCGACGAGCGTCCATCGCCGCATGACGGCCGACGAGATCCGGCACATGGTCGGCGACCGGATCTTCAACCAGTACTACCCCGATCGGCTCTACAACCACGACGCCGAAGATCTCCGCAACATGGTGGAGATCGGGACGACCGACGAGGGCGAGGTCGTCGAGCTGAATCGCAAGGCCGTCGAGGCGGACCTCCTCATCTACGTCAACCTGAACCTCGTCCCGATGGACGGCGGGCACAAGTCCGTGACCGTCGGGCTCTGCGGCTACAAGAGCCTGCGCGCACACCACAACCCGAAGGTGATGCGCGACTGCCACTCGTACATGGATCCGTCGCGGTCCGCGCTCGCCACGAGCGTCGAGCGCATGGGCCGTCTCGTGAACAAGAAGCTCGACGTCTTCCACATCGAGACGACCATCAACAACCGCATGTTCGACAAGCCGCTCGAGTTCTTGCACAAGAACGAGGACGACCTGTCGAGCATGGAGAAGGCCGCCCTCAAGGCGCTCACGGTCACGCTCTCGAAGGTCCCGCAGCCCGCGCGCCAGGCCATCTTCCAGAAGGTCCCCTCGCCCTACGAGGTCACGGGCGTCTTCGCCGGCGAGACCGAAGAGACGCACAAGCACACGCTCGCCCGCTGCTACGAGCAGTACCTCGTGCCCATCAAGGGCCAGGCCGACATCCTCGTGTGCGGCGTGCCGTACATCAGCCCGTACAACGTCGGGTCGTTCCTCAACCCGCTGCTCGTGCAGGTGATGGTGAACGGCTACCTGTTCAACATGTACAAGGGCGAGCCGCTCCTGAAGAAGGGCGGGACGATGATCGTCACGCATCCTTGCACGGACTACTTCGACAAGGAGCATCACGCCCCGTACATCGAGTTCGTCCACGGCCTCCTGCCCGAGACGCGCGACGCCCTCGAGCTGCACAAGCGCTACGAGGCGAAGTTCGCGTCGAACCCGGCCTACATCCAGGCGTACCGCACGGGGCACGCGTACCACCCGGCCCATCCCTTCTTCATGTGGTACTGGGGCGAGGCCGGCCGCCAGCACACGGGCCGCGTCATCGTCGTCGGCGCCGACAACGAGTACATCCCGAAGCTGATGGGCTGGGAGACGGCGCGCTCGATGGCCGAAGCGCTCGAGATGGCGAAGGACACGGCGCCGCCGAGCCCGGAGATCGTGCTCATGCACATTCCGCCGATCGTGATGGCGGAAGTGACGGCCTGAAAAGAGGCTCCAGGCTCCGGGCGGAAGGCTCCAGGGGGCTGGCAGGTCGGCAGGGGGGCGTCGCGCCAGTCGCTCTTGCGCCGAGCGCGTCGCTCGCTGCACGCCAGGCCGCGACGACTTTCGAGGCCTGACGTCGACGCCCGACGCGCGTTCCTTCGCGGATGACCGTGACGAGAGCGCCTCGGCGGTTGCCGACACCTTGTGCACTTGCGCCAGCGTCATACCCGCAAGGCTTCATGCGTGCTCGAAGGAACGTGGTCGAACGAGATCGCGGCTCTCCGATCTGTTGCGCACGAGCTGCCGAACGGTCGCTCGCAGTTCCCGCGGTGCGTCCGGAACGAGCCCGATCCTCGGTTTGGAAGCGTCGATGACCGGTGCAAAGAATCGACATCAGCCCGTCGGACTCCGAGCCCGTCGGTCACCCTCCCTGGAGCCTGGAGCCCGGAGCCCGGAGCCCGCTCACAGCCCGACCTCGTACGTCGTCATCACCCCCAGGTGATCGGACGGATAGAACCCCTTCGCATCGTGGTTCTTGAAGCACACGATCGAATCGACCGCCTTCACCGTTCGGCCGCCGGCGGAGCGGCCGAGGACGAAGTCGATGCGCCGCTTCGGGTTCTGCTCGAACGCGCCGTCGCGTAGGACGATCGGCGAGGTGTTGCCGGTCTCGGGCGTCCGGGCGCCGTGGACGTCGCGGTACGAGTCGACGAAGCCGGCGGACTCGAAGCGTTTCAGCGCGGGCGAGTTCTCCGTCGCGTTCATGTCGCCGGTGAGGAACGTCGGGAAGCAGTCGTCGTTGCGATCGATGAGATCGAGCGTCTGCCTCGCCTGGTCGTCGCGCGTGGCGTCACCCTCGGCGCCGCCCTTGTGATCGAGGTGCGTGTTCACCATGTCGATGAAGCCGCCGGACGGATGCTTCACGCGCGCCAGGATGCTGACACGCATCTTGCCGGTGTCCTCGTGGTGCTTCTCGACGATCGGCCAGCGGCTCATGACGGCGATGCCTTCGCCGCTGAAGAAGCCGGCGATGCCCGACTTGCGCTTCGCGTAGACGTGGTACTTCGCGTGCCCGCGCTTCGCGAGGAGATCGTTGAGCCTGTCGGCTTGGTCGTCCGCGATCTCGACCTCCTGCAGGCCGATGAGATCGGGATCGAGGCGCGCGATCTCGTCGGCGATGAGCGGAAACCTCCGCTTCCACTCATCGGAGTCGTGACGGAGGTTGATCGTCATGACCTTCACGGTCGCCGTCGTACGCGCCATCGTGCCGGCGCATCGCCCCGACAAGACCTCCTGGACCTCCTCGCCGACGACCTCGTCGCTCTCGGCGAGGCAACCTCCGTTCGCGATCGAGGCCAGAGCCAGGATCGCTCCGAACACCGCCGTAGCCCACCGCCCCATGCCTGCGCGCAATGCAGCATGTATACCTCCGCCCCACATGTACACCCGATGGAAATCACGGGCGTTTCGCGGGCCGGCGTGCGACGCCTGGGGGTGCGGTGGTCCGCGGATCGGTCGCTCGCTTGTCCATCTCCCGCGTCGTCTGCGCAATTCGTGCATCGTCGGCGGCGCCGGTCCGTCTTGATATCGTGGCGCTTCACGGGCGAGCCAGTCGTCCTCTCGCGCCCGCCGAAGACGAGGAGGGAAGGTCATGTCGAAGAGGCGGTTCGTTGGCGTCCTCATGGGGACGGCGGCTCTCGTCGTCGCCTGCACGGGCGGCGGGGGCAGCGGGGGTTCGGGCGACGGCGCGAGCAGCGGTGGCCCCGTGGGCTCGATCGACGCGTTCATCGCCCAGTACTGCGAGATCTTCCGGCCGTGCTGCGCAGAGGTGAACAAGCCCTACGACGAGGCGAAGTGCCGGGCGTTCTTCACCGCGCTGACGGCAGGCGCAACATACGATCCCGCCAAGGGTCAGGCATGCCTCGACGCCGTGCGCGGGGAGGCGACCGGTACGGCGCACTGCGGAGGCGAGCTCTCCGAAGCGACCGAGACGACTTGCGAAGGCGTCTTCGCGTCGGGACCTTCGACGGGGACGAAGCAGCCCGGCGAGGCTTGCGAGTCCGACTCGGAGTGCGCGAGCAGCCCCGAGGGTGAAGCGCACTGCGCCACGTCCTTCGCGGAAGGCACGACGACACGCCGTTGCCAGGTCCTCCTGCACGGCAAGGAAGGCGACGAGTGCGTCGGCGAGATGACCGAGGACGGGGCATCCGTGTCGTCCATCTCGGAGGGACCGCCACCGGAGCGCGTCGCGGTCTGCTACACCTCCGAAGGCCTGTTCTGCGATTCGAAGACGAAAAAGTGCGCGAAGATCCAGGACGTCGGCGGCGCGTGCGACCCGTTCAGCCACGCCTCGTGCGTCGACTCCGCATACTGCGACACGACCACCAGCACGTGCGTCGCGCGCAAGGGCGCTGGGCAGGACTGCACGGGCCGCTTCGGCGAGTGCGGGGATGATCACTACTGCGACGCCGAGACCAAAAAGTGCACCGCGTACGTCGCCGCCGGCCAGCCGTGCACGAACAACGACCAGTGCAAGAGCGGCTCGTGCACGAACGGGAAGTGCTCTGGCGGCGCATCGCTGATCATCGCCTTCGTCTGCGCCCAGTGACGCGCGCCCCAGCCACGGGGAGTGGCGAGGCAGGACGACCGGAGGGGGCAGAACGTTCAATCAAATCAAACCCTTCCCGCCTGCCCGCCTCCCACCCGGCGGAGGGGGTCAGGGCGCCGGTGCCCGGCGTAATCGCGTGAAATTCCAGGGTCACGCCGTCGTTGCCGCGTACCGGGCCGTGCGGTAGGACGCACGCGCCCATGCAGCACCCCAAGAATCCGGAAGCCAACGGGAAGCAGACGAACGGCAGCGGCGCTCCGGCGACGCCCATTCCCACCCTCGACGTCCGCGCTCAGCTCGAGGGCAAGCGGCTCCTCGTGCTCGGTGGGACCGGGTTCCTCGGGAAGATCTTCTGGATCCTCCTGCTCCATCGCTATCCGGAGGTCGCGAAGATCTACCTGCTCGTCCGCAAGAACGACCGGTACACGAGCGAAGAGCGCTTCTGGAAGGAGATCGCCACGAGCGATGCGCTCCAGCCGCTCCGCGAGGTCCACCAGGATCGCTTCGAAGAGTTCTTGCGGGAGAAGATCACGCCCGTCGACGGCGACGTCGGTCTGCCGCTCTGCGGGATCGACGTCGAGAGCCTGAAGGGCTCCGTCGACGCCGTCGTGAACGTCGCCGGCGTGGTCGACTTCAACCCGCCGCTCGACGAGGCGCTCGACACGAATGCGTTCGGGGCACAGAACCTCGTCGCGCTGGCGAAGGCGCTCGGCAACGTCCCGTTGATGCACACGTCGACGTGCTACGTCGTCGGCAACCGCGAGGGACTCATCCTCGAGGAGATGCCCGGCGAGCGCTACCCGTTCCCGCGCGCCGACGAGCTCGGGCGTGAGCTGTGGGATCCCGAGCGCGAGATCGCCGACTGCCTCGACCTCATCGCCCAGGCGAAGAGCCGGTGCGAGGACGCGTTCCGCCAGAGCGACTTCCTCGAGCGCGCGAAGAAGAACCTCGTCGCCCGCGGCGAGCCGACGACGGGCAAGCCGCTCGAGGACGAGCTCAAGAGCGTGAAGCGCAAGTACGTTTCGGATCGCCTCGTCGAGGCGGGCCTCGAGCGTGCCACGCACTGGGGTTGGCCCAACATCTACACGTACACGAAGAGCATCGGCGAGCAGATCATCGCGCGCTCCGGCCTGCCCTTCACGATCGCCCGCCCCGCGTGCTGCGAGAGCACGATCCGATTCCCGTTCCCGGGTTGGAACGAGGGCATCGGCACGTCGGCGCCCATCATCTTCCTCGCGATGAAGGGGCACCACCAGATCGTCGGCCGCGACGTGATCCTCGACTTCATCCCGGCCGACATGGTCTGCGCGGGCATGATCCTCACGCTCGCGGAGCTGCTCGAGGGCACCGCGAAGCCGGTCTACCAGTACGGCGCGAGCGACGTGAACCCCGGCACGAGCGAGCGGTTCGGCGAGCTCATCTCGCTCTACAAGCGCAAGTACTACCAGCGCGTCGGCAAGGGGAACCCGTTCATCAACTTCCTCCAGCAGCACTTCGAGCCGGCGATCGTCTCGATCGATCGCTACGACAGGTTCGGGCCGGGCGCGATCGCTCGCGCCGCTCGGACGATGTCGTCGATGTTGAAGAAGGCGCCCGGACCGGCGGCCTCGATCGCGCGCCCGGCGGCGGCCGCGCTCGAGAGCGCGGCGCGGCGCGAGGAGAAGATCGATCACATCATCCGGCTCTTCATCCCGTTCACGTGGGAGCAGAAGGGCCCGTTCTCCTGTGCGAACACGCGCGCGGCCTACGCCCGCCTCTCGCCCGAGGACCGCGAGAAGATCGACTGGGCGCCCGAGAAGATCGACTGGGCCGACTACTGGATGAACCAGCACATGCCGGCCATGGAAAAGCGCGTCATTCCGTGGCTCGAGCAGCGCTACAAGAAGGAGCTCAAGCCGCTCAAGGCGCACGACACGCTGGCGACGCTCGTCGATCAGATGGCGGAGCGGCACGAGCACGCGCTCGCGTTCGGCCGCCTCGAGAACGACGGCATCGCGCGCACGACGTACCTCGACGTCCAGGCGAGGGCCAACGCGACGGCGGCCCGCCTCGCCGAGCTCGGCGTGAAGAAGGGCGACCGCGTCGTGCTCAGCGGGTACAACCACCCGGACTGGCCGATCGCGTTCTTCGGCATCGTCCGCGCGGGCGCGACGGCCGTGCCGATCGATCCCGCGTTCGAGCCCGATCAGTTCGTCAACGTCGTCCGCGAGAGCGAGGCGCGCGTCATCCTCTGGGACGAGAAGGTCGAAGAGACCTGCGCCGCCGCCGTCGCGCGACTCGGCGAGGAGAAGGGCTCGCCGTTCGTCACGCGGCGGCTCGCCGACGTGACGCTCGCGGATCCCTCGCTCGTTCAGCCGGGGGTCGAGGTCGACGACGACGACATCGCGAGCCTCATCTACACGAGCGGCACCACGGGCAAGCCGAAGGGCGTGATGCTCACGCACGCGAACTTCACGTCGCTCATCGCGGCGCTCGCGCCGCTCTTCCCGCTCGGGACGGGCGACCGCGTGCTGAGCGTGCTGCCGCTCCACCACACGTTCGAGTTCACGTGCGGCATGCTCCTGCCCTTCTCGCGCGGCGCGCGCGTCGTCTACCTCGACGAGCTCAAGGGCGATCGCATCTCCGCCGCGCTCAAGGAGGCGCGCGTCACGGCGATGGTCGGCGTCCCCGCGGTGTGGCAGCTGCTCGAGCGGCGCATCCTCTCGCAGGTCCACGCGAAGGGGCCGGTCGTCGAGAAGGCATTCGAGATCGCCGCCGAGCTCAACCGGCAGCTCTCGATGAACACCGGCATCGATCTCGGCAAGGTCCTCTTCGGACCGGTGCACGAGGCGCTCGGCGGCAACATCCGGTACCTCATCTCGGGCGGCGCCGCGCTGCCGAAGGAGACGCAGCAGCTCTTCGCCGGCCTCGGCCTGAAGCTCACGGAGGGCTACGGGCTCACCGAGGCCGCGCCGGTGCTCACCGTGGCGAAGCCCGGATCCCCCGCGGGTCAGGTCGGCAAGCCGATCCCGGGCGTCGCGATCAAGATCGACTCGCCCGACGAGAACGGCGTCGGCGAGGTGCTCGCGCGCGGCCCGAACGTCATGGCGGGCTACACCGACGCCGAGCAGACGAAGCTCGTCATCGACGACGAGGGTTGGCTCCACACGGG